>ERZ1034847.41-NODE-41-length-79890-cov-20.720762_pt1 | contig 79890 bp, 52 predicted proteins | sample MGYA00520633_ERZ1034847 | MGnify/ENA primary metagenome ERZ1034847 (study PRJEB33766, sample SAMN09781732) | gut metagenome | biome: gut microbiome | host: Homo sapiens | place: Madagascar | study: EMG produced TPA metagenomics assembly of the PRJNA485056 data set... | reverse complement strand
TTATACGCCGGATTTTCGGGCTGCAGGCGGATGTGGTCCGCTTCCTTGTAGAAACGCTTCACCGTAGCATCGTCATTGCCTACGAGGGCTACTACAATATCTCCGTCCTGGGCATGGTCCTGTTCGGAAACGATGAGGTAGTCTCCTTCCTGGATGCCCGCATTGATCATGCTGTCGCCCCGGACCACGAGGATGAAGCAGTTATTATCACTGCCCACCATTTCAGCGGGGAGGGGGAATACAGATTCCACATGTTCGTCGGCTACCAGCGGTTCACCGGCACGGACAGCGCCCACCATGGGCATGGGAATCATTTTTTTATGGCGCCAGGACATATCATCCACCACTTCGATGGCCCGGGAGCTGGCGGGATCTCTCTTGATGACACCCATTTCCTCGAGGCGGGCCAGATATCCATGGACCGTGGACGTGGAGCGGAGGTTTACAGCGCTGCAGATTTCACGGACTGTGGGGGGATAGCCATCTTCATAAATTTTCTTGCGGATAAAGTCAAGAATGCTCTGTTCCCGGCTTGTCAGTTCCTTGTTATTTGCCCTTCTTCTAGCCATGTTCGTCCCTTCCTTAATGAATTAAGAGTTATAGAATCCATTGTTTTTCTATTTTTAAAGTCATAAATCTATATTTATTATACAGGATAGAGACGGTGAAATCAAACAGAAGTTCATGGAATAAATGATTCATTTCCCCCATTTTGGAAATACAAACATCTGAGCGTAGATTAAAAAAGTTTAATTCCTCGTTCTATTGTACGAAACTTTGTTTTGTACTACTATATACATAGAAATGATGTTCTGCGAATGAAAGTTTTACAAAATAACGTTCCTGCAAATAAAAGTTTGATTCATCCATGCAGTTGTTCAGAAAAGGGGGGAGCTGCCATGAAAAAGATTATATACCTGTTCATTGCTCTGGTTCTATTCTGCGGGTGGGGTGTCAATGCTTCCATGACCGGTGATTCCGTGCAGTACGAGACGGTGACGGTGGAAGAAAACGATACGCTCTGGGATATCGCTGCCCGACGCACGGACAATACCAGAGATATCCGGAAAGTCATTTACGATATCGAACAGTTCAACCATATCAGTAATCCCGGTGAACTGGTACCGGGCATGACCATTAAGGTGCCGGTGAATCGCTGACAGATCATTGCGAAAATACGAACGCCTATTCTTCTGACAAGAAAATTCGTCAAAAGAATAGGCGTTCGCTTTTGTGGATAGTGGGATAGTGAGAAAGTGAGTTAGTGAGCTAGTGGGTTAGTGGATTAGTGGGTTGGGTAGGTTGGCTAGGTTGGCTAGGTTGAAAGGGTTGAATGCAGCCCTATAACTGTGAGATTAGATAGGAAGATCCCTGTATCCTATAGCGGCTTGATCTGGTTAGTCAGGCTGGCAGGGGTGGAGCACAATTTTGCAGATTCTGAACGTTCGTTCTTTTAAAGGGAAATCCGGTGAAAAGAATGAATGTTCTTTTTTGTTTTAGAGTAACTCTGTAAAGGAGCCCGCTTATTGTAAAGTATCCCTGTAACAGGCAGGCCCTTCGCCAAGGGAGCACTTGCTTACAGGAAGTCTCAATAGAAGGGGGCATCATCATTGTGAGATATTCCATAATCATGCAGGCCCTTGGAGAAGGGCCGCGCCAAAGGCGCAGGGTGGATTGATGAAACGCAGCGCAGGTTCAAAGGATGAGGTGAAAGAGCCTCAAAACACCTTAGCTGCGAACAGGCATTCTTTTGACCGTAAAATGGGCTAAAAGAATGTCTGTTCTCTATTTGCGTAATAGAAAAGCATCCATAGTTTCACTTAAATATTTTATCAATGGGGTTATTGGTGAAGAGATCCGCTTCATTGATATAGCGCCGTACCATTTCCACGCTGCGGTGGCGGGTCTGCTTCATGATGAGCCGTTCTTCCACGCCCTTCAGGGCGGCGTAGGTGGCAAAGCCGTGGCGGAGGCTGTGGGCACCGTAAAATTCGGGATCCAGCCCTATGGAGGCAGCGTATTTCTTCACAATCAGGTTGATGCTTTTATCGCTGAGCCGGCGGGCGGACACTTTGCCGTTTTTGAGGAAACTCCGGAACAGGGGGCCCTCTGTAATTTCCGCACCGTTCATCCAGTCCTGGAGGGCGTGGATGCAGTCCATTTTCCGGTTGGAAATGTAGGGAATGCCGATCTGCTGGCCTTCAGAGGTCTGGTCCGTCTTGGAGTGGCGGATGGTGATGACAATGCCCTGGGGATACTTCGTAATATCCTCCACGTTGAGGCCCGAAAGCTCGCTCCTCCGGAAGGCGCCCATGAAGCCCAGGAGAAGCACCGCCTTATCCCGAAGGGAGGGGAGAGATGTATCCATATGGGACACGATTTCCTCGATTTCCTCCCAGTATAGTGGGGTCTTCCCCTTCTGCATACTGCCTTTGAGGCGAGTAAGGCCGATGAGGGCTTCCTTCACAATCCAGGCTTTACAGGGATTTTCCACATGGTCCCCGGAGGCATTGTAGTTTTCTGAAATGGCGCTGATTCGGCGCCGTATGGTGGCGGCCTTTGCGTAATCCGCCAGGTCATTGATATAGTTCACCACAGTTTCCGGTGTGGCCGGATAGGAACTCACATGGTGGTACCGGCACCAGTCACAGAAATCATTCCAGTCTGACTCATAGGCGTCGATGGTATTTCTGGACTTCGTGACGGACAGGGAATTCACACTCTTGTCCGAAAGTCCATCGCTCTGTGCGTTTTTAGAAAAATCGCGGAGAAAAAAATGGGTATCCATACGTGATCAGCCGCTGTCACATTAGACTGGCAGCTTTATCCTTTCATAATTTTTTATATTTATTAAACCAATGATCTATACAAGCAGTCAAAAAGCGCTAAAAAGTGCTTCCGATGGAATAAGTCCCAGACAGCATGCAAATCCGCTGAAGACTCCACCTGAAGCATTTTCTATCGATATTATATATCGAATTAAAAATAATGGAAGATGCTTCTAACGAAGTTGCTCACTAGTGGATTTTCAAGACCACCGAAGGCACATACAGAAGCATTTTCCAGAGAAACTATATAAACCCGTAGAAAAGGTATACAGAGAACAGAAGTGGTATAGATAAACTATTGCAATTTGGCTGGAGAACTTGCTTATAATGTGCTGTTTGCTGTTATATCATCAATTGGTTATTTCTTGCAGGAGGACAAACATCCCTGATTGATTGTAGATAAAAAAAGGGAGATTCATCATTATAGGTTCCGATAACATTAAAGCAAAGGAAACATCAGTAACCGTCGGTCATTTGAGACGCTTTTCCGCCATGTTTCCGTCCTGCGGCATTCCTTTCTTTAGAGTATCCTTTCCATTTTATCGACCTCAGCTTTTTCGCGCTTCGGGGTGATGGTATCGTAGATGTCGGCTGTCGTCCGGATAGAGGAATGGCCGAGGCGCTTGGAGACGTAGTCCAGGGAGAACTCACCGGACTCGAGGAGCATGGTGGCGTGAGTATGGCGGAAAGAATGAAAAGAGCCATGGCCCAGCTCGCGCTTGCACCAGATGTTGAACCACCGGATATCGTTAGAGGTCAGCTGCTTGCCGTCCTCCCTGGTGCAGACGAAGTCATTCTTGAAGAATGGATGATGTTTCCGGCGGCACTCCCTCTGCCATTCCTGCTGCCGGCAGAGTGCTTCCTTCAGTTTAGATCCGAAGTAGACCACCCGGATGGACCCTATGGTCTTGGGAGTTGCCTGGAGGATGGGGCATCCGTCTTTATCGTAGAGAGTGCTGGACACCTTGAGACTCATGGTATCGAGGCCGATATGGTCCCACCGGAGGGCCAGGCACTCGCCGATACGGAGGCCGGTGCTGTAGGAAATCATGCAGGGGATATACAGCTTCATGCCCGGATGAAAATGTTTGAATATTTTTTCGATATCCGCTCTTGTAAAAATACCTGGTCCTTTCGGAGGCTCATCGTACCGGGGAATCCTCACGTCGGCCATGGGGTTAAGCACGAGCCACCGTCTGTTGGAAATGAACCACCGAAACGCCCCATGAAGGACGGAACAGAAGACCTTGAGAGTCCCCTTGGAATAAGTCTTTTTCTGCTCATTCATCCAATCCTGGATGAGGGCCGTGGTCACATTCTTCAGGGGGATACTCCCGAAAGCCTTCTTCAAGTGGTCATCCACGATGATCCGGTACTGGTCTACCGTATTGGCTTTGAGATTCACTTCTACGTCCTTCTCTAGCCAAAGGTCCAGGCACTGGTCGAAGGCCATATCCAATGGCTCGAAGTATCGCCCGGTAGTATCCATGAGCTGCAAGGCCTTCCTGGCCGCTTTCTCACATGCCGGACGGCTTTTACCGCCGTAGAACTCGTGGCGTACCACGTCTCCTTTCTCATTCACCACTCTTATCTGGTAATACCAGCTGCTTCCCTTCTTACGGATATAGGGCATAAGAAATCAGCTCCTTCAGATAATGGGGAGCTATGGTATAATATCCAAAGGGAGAAATGATTGAGTCGCATCCTTCATAGCTCCTTCCCGCCCTTACTATGCTGCAACATGGTAAGGGCTTTAAATTTGTAAAAAAACTAATACAACTGTCTGGCGAATAGTCCTTTCATTCGCTCATACTCACTTCTGGAGTACTCCACGTAAACTATCGCATTCTGTTTAGCACCAACAGGCACTTCTTCATTCCTGTCATAAAAATGCAGTTTGCCTTTATAGCTAACAAAGCATGGATAGTCATAGGTTACAGTTTTATACTCCATAGAACGTACATCCAAAGGGATATCAAAAATTCGCAGCAAGAATACCCTTTTTGCATGAGATTCTGAATATTCCTCAGACTTTGACGGATCGTAAAAGTATATCGCATAAAACGAATACATTTTACGACCTAAGTGGTCAACTACTCGCGGACCTATTTCCGATTTGGGGATTCTTACATCTTTGCCAGACGGGCGATATGCAAGAGAACCATCTTCATAGGGAGACCAGTTTAATTTAATTATTGGAACCGACCTTACCGGAACTATTGAAAAGTAATGGAAAAGAGCGAAAACAACGATAATACATGCGACTAAAATAATAATATCAGACATATGATTCACTTCCTGAAGCGTACTATTAAGATGTTTCCTTTTTCATTACAGGATGAATAGCCTGGTACTGGACCTCTATCACCGCATCAACCGTCGCTTTTCCGGCGGGGGATAACTCGCGATACTTCCGAATCATTTCCCTCTCACTATCCGTTACTTTGAAACTGTCGATTATAGGAACAGGGGTAGGCGCTTCTTTTTCCAGAAAGTATTTCATGCTGACGTGGAAATAATCGGATAGCTTCTGGATGATACCCATTCTGGGCATTGCCTTCATAAGAATCCATTTACCTACGGTAGATTCGCTAACGGATAGAATCTTAGCAAGCTCGCTCTGCTTCATATCATTCTGGGATAGAAGATACTGAAGCCTGGAACTGAACAGTTTTTTTAACTCTTCTTCAGTCAAGATAATTCCTCCTTTCTTAAGAGCATTATAGAATAATATTATGAATAACGCAACAAAGATTCTTTTATCTTAGAATTTCGTTCTTGACACTAGAAAAAGATTCTAGTATTATAGTGAAAGCAGGGAGGTGATAACCATGACTAATGCATTCAAAATCTCACTCAAGGCCGCCAGGGCCAACGCCAATCTGACTGTGGTAAATGCTGCAAAAAAAATCGGCATTGGCAAAGATACTCTGATCAAATGGGAAAAGTCGCCGGAACTTGTTAATCCGCTTTATCAGGAAAAGATTTCTAAGGCCTATGACATCCCGATTGACTTCATTAATTTTTACCCTCAAACTAGAATTTAATTCTACAGGACAACTGATATTACCATAAAGACAATGTGCAATTATGGAGGATGCGACAATTAGAAATAGTACAAGAAGAAACGGCGGCTGCTAACGCCGGGGAGGAAGCAATGGAAGGGGAAAGACTCATGTCATTCCATGAGACGGACCAGCGCTTCGGGAAAGCGAACGGATACACAAGCGGCCTTGTAAAGAGGGGACTCCTGAAGACAGTCCCCACGGACACAAGGCCCATGATCCGTTACACCACGTTCCTGAAGTTTCTGGACAGCATTGAAGGGTGCGACAAATTGCCGGAAGGAGGGGACAAGGATGGACCAATCCTCTAAGGATATGACCGAGGCCATCGGGAATCTGGCCATGCGGTATCACCAGATCGAACTGGACGTGAGAGACCAGGCCGACGCGCAGACGGCGCAGAAGTACAAGCTGTCCAATATCAAAGGGCTGCTCTATGCGGATATCTTCCTCACGGCCATGGCCATTACGCTGATCGTTATGAAATAGGAGGTTCCCATGTACATACCACCTTCAGACCGGATGACAGTCGGCCAGTATAACATGATGCAAAGCATCACGGAAGACATCCTTTACAGGGCAGACAGGCTCTGCATGAATCAGGGGATAGGATACAGCCGCTTTTGCAAGTCCCTCCATATCAAGCCGAACACACTGAACCGGATGCAGGACGGGTGCGGCTATCCGTCACTTCCAGCCCTTTGCATCCTCTGCGACGCCCTGGGACTTGAACTCTACACGAGAAAGAAGGAAGAACCATGAAAAAGATCATCATCGCTGCGCTCCTCCTGACGGCCATCCTCTGGCCAAAGGACAAGGCTCCGGCGGAAACCATCACGAGAGAAGTGAACGAAGGGGATACCATCTACACCATCGCTGCCGACGTGGCCACCGAAAAGGATGATATCAACTATCTCTCCTGGAAGATCGCCAAAGACAACGGCATCGAAGACCCCGGAAGCCTCCGGCCCGGAATAGTGCTGACCATCATTAAAGGGGACTAGCATGACCGCCGAGGAATACCGCAAGTACAAGAAGGCCACGAAGCTAGTGAAGCACCGCGGCCGGAAGGCCCTGGCCGTCATTGCGGCCATACCGGGAAGGAAATGGGGGACCAGGACATGGAAGGTCAGCATGATCCCCTATTACCTGACCGGAACGGATAAGGGAAGGCTGAACTTCCGGGGAGGCAATCAGTTTTGGAGGAACTTCCAGACGGCCGTGGAGGCCAGGGAGTACTACGACTCACTGGAGGACTGGAAACCCGATGACTGAAGAGAACATGGAGAAAGAGATTAGACGCTCAATCCGAAAGGCCAGGCACTACCACTGTCTCAATAACGATGGCATGGAGTGCTACTGGTGCGGGAGGGCAGACGCCCTGATGGAACTTTTGACGGAGGAAGAACATGGGGAGAGAGATGGAAGGCGTGAGATTTGCGGCGAAGGGAATCATAGGCGGCTACGCCAGGGAACTCCAGCTCATCAAGAATAAAATCGATGAGTACGAAGCCAAAGACGCCCTGACTGATGAGGAGATGAAGGACTGGAAGGTACTGGAGCTCAGACAGCTGAACGGACGGAATGAAAGCCAGGCCGTCTTGAACGCCATTGTGGAGATGGGCATTCTCACGCCCAAAGAAGCGGTCATTGAGATCCGGGCTGCCAGGGAGGATGTATGAAGTGCGCCCGGTGTGGGGAGGAAATTCCAAAGGGCCAGCAGATGACCGAGAAGATATGCGGCCGGTACGTGCCGGTGCATCGTGACTGTGACAACCCCTATGAGACTAATTCCCTGGAGACCATGATGAAAAAGGTAAGGAAAGACTTTGCCAACAAGCGAAGAGCCATAGAAAAGAGGAGAAGGAAATGAGGCGGGAAATCTACAAAGTATACCGGGATAAGAGGGGCTGGACCTATATGGTCCAATGCAGGCTTCCGGATGTAGGCGATAAATGTTACGTGCCCGCCTTTCTCAAGAAAGGCAGCTTCCTTTTCCAGCTCAAGAAGATAAAAGGATGTCATGAATGGCCGACCAAGGAAGAAGCCGAGAAGGAACTTAAGGCATACGCTGAAGCCCATGATATGAAGAGGGCTCTTTAAGGAGGAATAATGCTGGGTATAGAGTCGAAAAAATTTGACGAATACATAGAAGCCATGGAAGAAGGATCGCCCAATTACGATTTCGTGATTACCATGTGGTATCAGTTGACAGAGGAAATACCAATGCCGATCATATGGGACTTCATGACAGCTATAGACACATCCATAGAGCCATCGATCCAAAGGTCGATCGATAGGCAAATGGAACAATCAGCAGCCATGAAACGAATCACGAAGAAAGATCTTCTGCGGATAGAGCCATGGCTGTCCTTCATTGCCGGAATGGCATATGCGGATAAGAATTGGAAAGAATATCTGGAAAACAAATGAAAAGCAAACGAATAGAGCGCCTGAAGGGTCAGACGCCCTGTTGATTTTCTTTTCAGGAGGAACCATGAAGAATAAGCTGCCATATGCACTACGAAAGATCGTAAAAGAAAGGGACCGGAAGCTCTGGTCCACCTATGAACATGTCATGGGAATCCCATTTCCTACGGGAGATACGGAAGTACACCACGTGCATCCCCACGGAGAAGGCGGGGAAGACAGGGAAGAGAACCTCATTTCCCTGGACTCCTGGACCCACAGAACCGTTTTTCATACCACCATGGGACATGCCGATGAAGCCTACCAGAAGAAGGCTGTGGAGTACTTAGAAAGCGAGCCGGTGAAAGCATGGAGAAAGGCGCATGGAGAAGAGCTCAGGAAAATTTACGATACAATCGAGCTCTCGCATATAAAGAAGATCCGGCGGCAGTGCTTGCCCGCGAAAAGAAAAGGGCTGCCGTTCTAGCAGCTAATAATACCGATTGCCCGGTGTGCGGGAAGCGCATCCACGAGGCCGTCTTCTGCAGGAGGATGGGGCAGAACGTCTGCGCCGCACATTGCAATGATGGATGTAAATACAACGCGGAGTCCAGCTCCGCATCCAACCAATCCTGCCTGTACAAATGAAAAAGCGCCGGATCACTCCGGCGCTCCAGGACAAATATCCTTAAAAAATCAGCTCTAAGAAAAGTATAGCATACCTGTCCTGGAAAGTCGACAAAAGGGAGCATCCTGCTCTCTTTTCCCCCTTGTTAAGCAAATTATTTTAAGGACAAATCATGCCATACCGTGAAGAGATATTCTTAGTGAGAGATGAGAATAGAAAAATCACCTACTCAGAAAAGACGAAATACTTCTCCCTCCGCTTAGGGGGGAAGAAGACTCGAACGAAAAACATGAATGAGACCCCGGACTGGATGAAGACCGTGAACCAGAGACGAAAGGAAAAGAAGCTCTCCCGCCTCATCCTCACGAACTTCACCCGTGATGATATATACCTGACCCTCACCTACGAAAAGGAGCCGGACTACGAAGAAGGAAAGATGCGGCTGCAGAAATTCCTGCGGACCCTCCGGCGGAGATTCAAGAAACGGGGATGGGAGCTCAAGTATATCTACCGCACAGAGTACCGAGGCCACCGCTTGCATCACCATATCCTCCTCAATGACCCCACCCATGGGGACCTGAAGAGGAGGGAGATTCAGGAAATCTGGAAAGAAGGCATGATAAACCATTACTCGTTCCAGCGGTACGACGGCGGCCACGAGGACGCCAAACGCCTGGCCGCCTACTTCTGCAAAGAAAGTAAGAAGAACATCCAAGAGCAGAAAGAAAAGAAAGCATGGCACCCATCAAGAAATCTGAAGAAGCCGGAAATCCATCACCGAACAATCCGATCGAAGAAATGGAAAGAGAAACCAACCGCCCCGGAAGGGATGGAGCTCATCGAAGTTGTGAACACCTGGACCCGATGGGGATACCCGATGCAGATTGCATCATACAGAAAGCGAGGGAGGCAGAACGAATAGGGAAGAATGGAAGAAATGTAAGAAAGTCGGCAGGACCTATTTCATTACCAACACCGTCAGGAGCGTGGCCGGGGAAGCCGAGGCCATTTACGACGATGAAACGAAACACGGCGCTACCCTGGTATTCAGAAACGGAGACGCTGTATCCAGAGGCTACTATCCATGCGAGATGATGAAGACCAAAGAGCAGAAATCGAAACAGGATGAACCGGATGAAAAATCCATTGACTGGCTCCTGGCCAACGGATACATCGAATGACCCATCTGTGGGAAGCTCTTCAAGAAAGAGATGCATAACCAGAAATATTGTTCCATCAATTGCCGGAGAGCACGATGGAGAAAGGGAATCTAGAATGAAGATACTATCCGTACACATCGGAAAGAAGAAACAGGTATCCATCCGGTACGAAGATGGGACCGACACGAACTACCTGAAATCAGAAGAACCGGGGAGGCCTCAGCTCTATGACGCCTTCGGGCTGCTGGCCCAGAGCTACGTCATTGAACTGGCCGAAGAACTCAAGGAGAATCCGGATACCCTTCTGAAGAAATTGGAATTCCACATCAACGACGTCTCCTTCACCTACGGTGAGGGAGAAACTGTACCTATGACCTATGGATTCAAGGGCCATGAATTCCTGAACCATACCATCCACGATACGCCGGTAAATGTGACGGCACTGAAATTCGGGAACCTCAAAGGGTCGGATGGAAGCATCAGGAGCATCCTGAATGAAGCCGAGAAGTATGTGAACGGTGAAAGAGCCATGGTAGGTCTCTTTGACAAGGAGGAGAAATGAAACCCATCGAAGAACAGGCCCTACTGATTAAAGCGAACAGTAGCCGAACACAGAAACTCACCACCGCCCAGATCGGAAGCAAAATACTGGGGATCCTCTACTCAGGGAAGAACCGGAGAGAGTCCCTGATTAACGCCGCGGCGGAGCTCATCCACCAGGCGGAAATGGAGGAAGAGAATGGAACCTGAACATTTCTATGCAACCGCCAGGAAGGCGGCGGATATTTCCAGATTCTCTCTCTTGAAAGCGAGGGATGATAAAGCCTTGCAGGAAGACGTAGACAGGTATCTTCAGACCAAAAGATGGGACCGAGAGACCCGCCTTCTCAATGCGGCGGCTGCAATCATCACAGAACTCACCCGCATGGAACTTGAAGGAGTGCTTTCCAAATGAGAGACCTGATTTTATTTTCCGGCGGCGCTTTCATAATCCATCGTATTAGTCGCCGTCATCATGGGAGGTAGAAATGAACATCGTTGAAGTGACAGGCAATTTAACAAAGGATCCCACCATCCGAACCACCAAGACCGGGAAGGCCGTGGCCACATTCACCGTGGCATCGAACAGGAACTACACCACACCCCAGGGAGAAGTGAAGCAGCTCACAGACTGGGTGAACGTAGTAGCATGGGGAGGCCTGGCGGAAGCAGCGGGAAACCAGCTGAAGAAAGGATCCCGCGTATTCGTAGAGGGAAGATACTCCACCCGGTCCTACGACGCTCAGGATGGGACCAAGCGATACATCACGGAAGTCAATGCCAACATGATCGCACTCCCGCTTTCCACCGTAGCCAGTCAAGGGAAAGGAAACTTTAGTCAGTTTGGAGCCCCCACACAGCAGGAAATGAGCCAACTGCCGAGCAATGAAGATATACCATTCTAGGAGGAAACATGGACAGAGAACAGTTACCGGAAGAATATGCAGACGTATACAAGACCGTCCTTGAATTTATGGGAGAAGCCGAGAACGGGAAAGATCTCTCCCTCATGGAAGATCTCATGACGACCATGATCGCCGATGCAAAGACAACCATTGTCATGAGACTGAATGGAGCCGAGAGAGCCAGAAAAATTATCGAAGAATGGGACGCCAGACACGAAGAGCATCAGGAACTGGCGCAGCCGGAGAATCCTGTAGAAGAAACCGGGAAACCGATGAAAGTAGTACCGGAAGACCAGCTGCCGGATAAAGTGCTGTTGATGAACATGGACAATGCGGGAGTACCTAAACGGCGCCGCGGCAGACCGCCGAAGCATCCGCCGATGATGTGAGGCGGGTAAATGCTGAACCTTTCTGGATTTAAGCCATTGGCAATTAAAGGCCGTAAGCCCTTGAAGATGTCTATCACATATAACGGAGTGACATTTGGTAAAAACGTAGTAGAAGAACTAAACAAATGCAGGTATTGCAAAGTATTGATTAACTTTTCTGGCAGAAAGCTGCTGATAGTAGAATCTTCCGAAAACGAGGAATTCAAAAGAGATTTTTGTATATCAACGAAAGCGAGGGCAGTTAGACTCTATGAAAGAAATCTTCTCCATGCAATATCGGGACTAATGGGATGGAAACTATCGATAGATTCATACCGCGTAGTAGGAACTTATCACCCTGAAGTCAAAGGTGTATTGTTTGATCTGAATAAAGCCGTTAAATTGAGATAGGAGGAAACATGCTTATAGTAATTTCGCAAACAGGAAACGTCTATGCAGATCCGGAATCAGTAGAGCTTATTGAATTTCCGGCGGATAGCGGCCATAACTATTTCGCGGCATTTAACACGCATTGCCCGGACGGGAAGATTATCTCCGATGAAATCCCGGAAGGGAAGAAAGAACTGGCACTGAGGGAGCTGAAGACAGCCATTCATTTCGGAATGTTCCAGCCGAATATCGTAGTAGATATCAAAGACATCATGCATCATGTAGGGGGATAGGACGAATCATCACAGGAGGAGAAATGAAATACACGGAATTCATTGAACAGACGCTTAACAAAGTCCGATCCCTTTGTGGAGAGAAGGAAAAGCTCAAGAGGAAACGGGAAGAACTAAGGAGCAAAATGTGGGAAATTCACAGCATCTGCTATGACGATGCTAAAGTTTCCGGCGGGAAGAAGCCGGATATTTCCATTCTCTACGAACGCTACCAGGCACAAATCGAGAAGCAGGACAAAAGCATCGTGCGAAAGGCCATAAAGCTATCCAAGGCCGAGCTGAAGGCAGAGAGGCTGATAAATAAGATCAGCGATCCTACGCAGCGCAAAGTACTTGAAAGATATTACATCAATGGAGAGTCTACCAAGGCGATAGCGAAAAAAATGGGTTATACCCAGCGCCGGATACAACAGTTGAAAAGAGAAGCTATAGCAGCTATTGCCGAAGAAAAATAGACCTTTCTTCCCATAGAAAAACTCTTCACCCAATTTCGCCTCCAAATGATTCATAATGGTAGTGTAGAAAAACTGAATAGAGACCAGAGCCATAGGGCCGTCCGAAGAGGGCGGCCCTATCTCGTGGGATTTTTCAAAAGAAAGGAAGGAGGGCCATGGCAAATGGAAGATATCAGAAGTGGCTAACCGATGACGGATTATTGCAAATCGCCGCCTGGGCAAGGGATGGATTAACTAATGACCAGATAGCTCATAACATGGGAATTTCGCGGACAACCTTATTTGATTGGAGCAAACGATTTCCGAACATTGCAAACGCCTTAAAGAAAAATAAGGCCATTGCAGATATCGAAGTAGAGAACGCTTTGCATAAGAGCGCCATCGGCTATAACTACAACGAAGTGTATGAGTATGACGAAGTGAGGCCGGTGAAAGGGAAAGAAGAGCCGGAAACCGTCCATTGCACCAAGACCTACCACCGGCACATGCCCGCATCGGTGGTGGCGCAGATCTTCTGGCTGAAGAACCGGAAACCCCAGGAATGGAGAGATAAACATGACGTGGAACTCTCCGGCAGCGTAGACATCTCCGCCACGCTGAAAGAAGCGAGAGAGAAGGCAGAAAGGAAGGCGAAAGAACTTGAATCCACTAGCCCAACTGATTGAGGCCCTGGCCCAGTACAGCAAGGATCCATTGACTTTCGTCCTGTTCGCTTTTCCCTGGGACCAGCCGGGACCTCTTGAAGACGTGAAAGGCCCGGAGAAATGGCAGGTAGAGGTCCTGAAAGACATCCGATCCGGATTAAAAGACGTGAATACCGTCATCCGGGAAGCTGTCGCGTCAGGCCACGGCATTGGAAAATCTGCCCTTGTATCCTGGCTTATCCTGTGGGCCATCTCGACCCACGAGGATACTAGGGGAGTCGTCACCGCCAACACCATGGACCAGCTCACTAAAAAGACCTGGGCCGAACTTTCCAAATGGTACTCCATGTTCATAGGCCAGCCGCTTTTCAAGTACACAGCGACATCGATCTATTCAATCGACGAAGGCCACGAGAGAACATGGAGAATCGACGCCATTCCCTGGAGCAAGGAGAACCCCGAAGCATTCGCAGGCCTTCACAACCAGGGGAAAAGGATTCTCGTATTATTCGATGAAGCCTCCGCCATAGATAACAAAATCTGGGAAGTAGCCGAAGGCGCCATGACGGATAAGGACACAGAAATCATCTGGTGTGCATTCGGAAACCCCACCCGCAATACCGGCAGATTCTACGACTGCTTTCACAAGCTCAGGAACTACTGGCACTGTATGCAGGTAGACTCCAGATCAGTTTCCTTCTCCAACAAAGACCAGATCCGGATGTGGAAAGAAGAATGGGGAGAAGACTCAGACTTTTTCAAAGTCAGAGTCAGGGGGATATTTCCATCAACCTCTTCCGACCAGCTGATATCCATGGAACTCGTAGACATGGCCAGGGGAAGGCAGATCCGGAAAGACCAGTTTTCCTTTGCCCCTGTCATTATCGGAGTAGACAACAGCTGGACCGGCGATGACGCAGCCAGCGTATGGCTCCGCCAGGGAAACTACTCTAAACGCCTCTTGAAGGTCCCAAAGAATGATAACGATATCACCATGGGGAACATGATCATGAGACTGGAAGACGAGTACCACGCCGACACCGTAAACATCGACATGGGATATGGGACAGGATTAAAGTCCTTTGCCAACACCGTCGGAAGAAATTGGAATCTTATCCCCTTTGGAGGCCAGGCCCCGAAGGCCGGATATAAAAACATGAGGGCATATATGGCAGACCAGATGAGAAAGTGGCTGAGAGACGGAGGCTGCCTACCGGATGACCAGACCATCTGTGATGACCTTACTCAGGCCTACCGGATTAAACCTACCGAGTCAGGAGTCCTTGAACTCGTATCCAAGGCCCATCTGAAGGAAGACGGCATCCCGTCACCAAATGACGGAGACGCCTTAATGCTTACCTTTGCCCTTCCAATTGTTAGAAAGACCAACAGAAGAATGACAGCCAACACAGAATACCGGCTGATCTAGAAAGGAGAACCAATGTGTAAAGCACACGTATCGAAACCATCCGTACAGAAAGTAGATCCTTCCGTCACCAACGTGACCGGGACAGACATTTCTGACCAGAACGGAGACGCCGCCGCCATCGAAAAGAAGCGGAAGCAGAAAGGATTCTCCGCTACCCAGCTGTCCACTCTCATGAGCCAGCTCGTAGGGAATAGCGGTGGGAAAGATACTTTAGGTTAAGCCATGGAAACCCTGATAGCCAGCGCCCTTCCACCGGAGAACCTTCCGGCGGATGAGAGCACACAGAACGCGCCGGACAAGAAAGCGGTCCTTGCCCGGCTGTCAACACTGAAGAAAGCCAGATTCACCTACGAGAAGCGCTGGAAAGCCATCCGAGACTATGAGCTGCCATTCGTGGGGGAATTTGACGACACAGACGACATAACGAACAGGGGAAGAAGGAGAGACCTTGCCATCGCAAATGGCGTGGCGTGGCTAGCAGACCAGGCATTCGCCGCAGGCATCATGAGCGGACTCACACCACCTTCAAGGCAATGGTTTAAATTTTCCTTCTCCAACTCCCAGCTTGCGGAGGATGTAGAAGCCGCAAGGATCCTGGAACGGAGACAGGAAATCGTAGAATACTTTCTTCACCGCTCGAACTTCTACAACTCCATCCACAACTGTTATGCAGAACTTCCCTTCGGACAGGCCCCGTTAGGAGTATTCGCAAGCCCGGAGACCGGAGTCAGATTTCAGAGCTACACCATCGGATCCTACTACATCGACGTATCAGCCGGAAACAGGGCCGATACATTCGCAAGAAAAACGAGAATGTCCGCTGCCCAGATCGTCCAGCAGTTTGGAGACAAGCACCTACCTAGAAACGTCAGAGACGCCCTGGAGAACAAGGGGATGAAATACGAACAGACATTTGACGTATGGTGGCTGGTCATGCCGAACAACAAACGGAACCCGAACAGCAGATCCAATAAGAACATGCCATATGCTTCCCTGTACTGGATCGACGGACAGACCGAAGACGATAACAGCGGTTTCCTCTACATCGGAGGATTCAACGAATTCCCGGTACCCGTTGGACGGTACATGGTTACTGGATCCGAAGCCTATGGGAAAGGCCCCGGCTGGTATGCGGAAGGGGAAGCCCGGATGCTCCAGAGCATGAAGAAAGTTTTTCTGACAGCCATTGAGTACCTTGTAAAGCCACCAATGGCAGCAACCGCCGCCACCTACCAGAGAGGAATCAACCTCATCCCCGGCGGCGTGACCATCGTGGACGAAATCAATGGAGCGAAAAGCATAGGCCCCATCCTACAGACCGGACAGAACCTGGACGGCCTGGCGCAGGAAATCGTCAGATCCGAAGACACAATCAAGCGAACCTACAGCGCCAACCTGTTCCTTATGCTGGAATCTATGGACACCCACCAGATGACAGCAGAAGAAGTCCATCAGAGACAGCAGGAAATGCTTTCCCAGTTGGGGCCGGTAGTAGAAAGACTGCAGGATGAATTCTTAAATCCCATCATCGAAAGGGTATACAACATCCTAGAAAGGGAAGGCGCCTTCCCTCCCATGCCGGAAGACGTGGCCGAGAGACTGGCGCAGGCAGATATCAAGATCGAGTACATTTCTCCATTGGCCCAGGCCCAGAAGATGAGCTCCCTTGTCAATATCGAACAGGCCCTGTCCTTCGTGGGACAGATCGGCCAGCTCTTCCCCGAATCGCTTAAGATGGTGGATCCACTGGGAACCGTCAAGAAGTACTTCGACCTACTGGGAGCTCCGGCGGCCATGCAGAACAGCGTAGAGACCGCCCAGCAGCTGATCCAGCAGGAACAGGAAGTCATGCAGCAGCAGGCCGAGGAACAGAAAGCACTGCAACAGGCACAGGCAGCAGCGCCGATCGCACAGGCAGCCAAGAATCTGACCGACGCCGCGAGAGGCGGAAACCCCGCCCTCCAGTCCTTAATGGGAGTCAGTCTCCCTGGAGTGCCTGAATGAAGAAATACAACTCAACCATGAACTATGAAATCAGGCTGCAGGAATTCATGGCGGATGCAAAAGAAAGAAAAGACCGTGAATGCTTCAGAAAAATCATGAAGTCACCGGAAGGAAGATGGTTTTTCATGCGAGTCCTTGAAATCACCGGATATCATGGAAGATCCTTCACCGGGAATTCAGAGACCTACTTCCGGGAAGGAATGCGCGAAGTAGGAATCCAGCTGGACAGAAGGCTGGTAGATCTTCTGGGGCTGGAAGGATTCGAGCTGAAGCAGAAAGCGGAGAAAGAAAACATCGATTTCCAATTCAAGCAGAAACGCTATTTTGATAAGGAGGAAAACAATGGACCCGAACAATGACATGAAACCGGGAACCGAAAATCAGGAAGCGCAGACCGAACAGACAACAGATGTAAACGAACAGGCGGAAACCAAGGAATCCGGGAAATTCGATACCATCCTGGGGAAACCCCAGGTGCTGGAAACCTACGACTTCACATCCTCCCTTCCGGAAGGGGCAGAACTTGACGAAGATACCGCCAAGGCCTTTGGAGAAGTCCTGAAGCCGTTTGGACTCACCAATGAACAGGCAAACACCATTGCGAAATTCGGTTACGAGTGGGCAGACAGACTGGCCGAGTCCTACCAGAACGGCCTGGAAGACCAGAACAAAGCCTACATCGAGGCGGCAAAGAAAGAACTGGGAAGCCAGTTTGACAGCTACATCCAGAAAGCGGGAATCGCCGTAGAACATCTGGAAAAGGAATTCCCAAACATCCGTGAACTCTTCTCCTCTTCTCCTGTATTTTCCAATGTTGAATTCCTGAAAGCCATGGCCGAATTCGGATCCATGCTGCAGGAAGACACCGGCCTGGGAGGCAAGACCTCTCCGGCGGCAAAGAATGACAATCCCTATCCCAACACGAATTGGGACCTTTACAAATGAAAGGATGATAAACAATGGCAATCGGAAACCTTGCATTAACATTTAACGACTTAAGAAAGAGACAGGCCCCAGACGGGACCATCGACCGCATCGTAGAAGTGCTCCAGCAGTCCAACCCTATCATGGAGCACATCAAATGGCGCCAGGGCAATCTCCCTACCGGGAACCAGACCACCCAGCGTACATCCATACCCACGCCTTCCCTCCGCGCGATTAACCAGGGCGTAAAGCCGACCAAATCCACCACAAGACAGGTAGTGGACACTTGCTGCATTCTCGAAGACCGCTCCCGCGTAGACGTGGAACTTCTCTCTCTGGAACCGGATCCCCAGGCCTTCAGGGCATCTGAAGACAAAGCTCATATCGAAGGCTTCTCTGAAAAGGTAGCCTCCATGATTTTTTATGGCGACTCCGATAAGAACATCGATGAATTCAATGGCCTGGCAAAACGCTACAACGTCATCGGTGGCGAAAAAGGCACCTATGGCCACCAGGTAAAAGACGCAGGCGGCACCAAGGACGGAGCCCTCTCCTCCCTTTGGATCACCGTATGGGGAGACAACCTCTCCGGCATGTACCCGAAATACGGCTATGCCGGCCTGAAACAGAGAGACCTGGGAGAACGCTCCGTAGATGACGGCAACGGCGGCACCTACCAGGCGGTAGAAACCCTCTTCACCTGGAAAGTAGGACTCATCGTAGCCGATCCCCGCCTGGTTGCTTGCGTAAGAAATATTGACGCCGACTCCCTCATGAACGCAGCCGCCGCAACGAAGAAAGCATTCATTGACCAGATCATTGCTGCCAAGAACTCCATTACCCGGCTCCAGGGCGAAAACCTCTCCGCCCGCATCTATGCATCCGAAAAGGTGTGCAACTTCCTTGAATCCTATTTGACCGATAAGAATAACGTCTACGTAACCCGTGGGGACCTGGAAAATGATACCGCCGTCGTCCGGATCATGGGCCTCCCGGTGTACAAAGAAGACGAGCTGAAAGATACCGAAAATCATATTGCTACTGCATAAGGAGGAAACCATGATCTACGACGCAGAAAACACATTTCTCTTTAACGAATCCCTTACCAACACTCCCAAAATCATCTCCAACGGAGTGGGCGGAGACGCATACAATGCGCTCTTTCTCACCGCCAAATTCACATCCGGAGTTTCCGCGGAGGCCACCGTGACCCTGAAGACAGGGGATAAAGCGGACCTCTCTGACGCAGCCACCCTCTGCACCCTCACCATCCCAAAGGGAGCTCTTCATGGATCCATCCGCGTACCTTCCGGCGGAAAATCCTACTATGGCGTAACCGTTGCAGGCCCCACCTCCGGAACCTGTACCGTAGGCCTTACCCTTGATACGGATATGGAATGAAACCAATCCACCTGAAAGACATCAGGGGAAGGAAGCTGGAAGACATGGCCCCGAACGAACTCAGGGCCATGTGCATCCGGTATGGCGTTACCATCCCTAATGAAATCAAAGCGAAAAAAGACCTAGTGAAACTCGTCAAAGAAAAGTGCAGGTAAAAACATGAACATTACAGATATCTGCAATATGGCGCTGTCCTCCATCGCCCAGGGCCGTATTGCCTCATTGGACGAAGACAGCGAAGCAGCGCGCCAGTGCGGGACCTACTATGACATTCTACGTAAATCCTTACTTTCGTCCTTCCGCTGGGGCTTCGCCGAAAGAAGCCGAAAACTCGCACAAATAGAAACCGACTTACCCGGATGGGACTATGCCTACGCCGTCCCGACAGACTGTCTTATCGTAAGACAGATCTACAACAGGTCCGGAAAGAAAATCAACATAGACGCCGCATCGAAAGACCATACCTACCACCAGTTTAAAATTTCCCTCATCAACGAATCCACCAAAGCCATCGGAGTGGATATCGAGGAAGCCTGGCTGGACTACACCGCAGATATCACCAACGCCGAAATGTTCAATCCCCATTTTGTCGAAGCCCTGGCCCACAGACTGGCAAGCGCTATCTCCATGCCATTGTCCGGATCCCTCACCATGGTACAGTCCGAATATCAGCAGTACCAGGCGGCCATCCAGGAAGCCATGCTGGACAGCGCAATCCAGAACCACCACGAAATCAAATGGTCATCCACCTTCTTTGACGCCAGGAGGGGATTATGAAAGAAACCCTCTATCTCATCCAGCCCGCCTTCACGACGGGAGAAGTTTCTCCGGAAGTCGCGAACCGTGTAGATCTTAACCAGTTTCAATCCGCTCTGCTGCAGGCGAAAAACGTCTATATCCGTCCATACGGCTCCGCTTACAAAAGGGGAGGCTCATTATACCTTGGGGAGGCAAAGTACCCGGATAAGGCCGTTCTTCTCTATCCATTCACCATTAATACCAGCCGGTCCATCATGCTTGAGATCGGAGATAAATATATCAGGATTTGGAACGGAGACAACTACACCGGTATAGAACTGGCCACACCTTATTCTGAATCGGAACTCCAGAATCTGAGATTCTGCCAGTCCGCAGATATCCTCTACATCGCAAGCGGGACACATCCTGTCTATGAACTGGACCACTACTCAGATACCGACTGGAGGATGAAGGAATTCACTTTCACCTGTCAGTACTTTGACCCGTCTCTTGCTACCGAAACACAAAAGAGCGCCGACGAAAAATGGCAGAATGCCGGGAGCTACACATATACCCCGACTATCAGCGGCAACTATACCATCACCGTAGCCGGAGGCGGCGGAGGCGGCGGCGCCGACGTGAAAGTGACCGTGCCGGACAGCAGCGAAGACGGATCACACGAAGAGACCGCCAAAGGCGGTAATGGCGGTAAAGGGGAAGTCAAGACCCAACAGGTATATCTGACCGCAGGTATCGCCTACAGTATCACCGTCGGATCCGGCGGAGCCGCAGACAATAAAGGAAATTCATCCACCGCATTCGGAGTGACCGCACAGGGAGGAGAACCCGGCGGCCATGGCTACCTGTCCAAAAAGAGAAGGAGAGTAGCCAAAAAGTGGAGAACGACTTACACCGTGAATAACGGTGCCGATGGAACATCCTATGGTGACGGAGGCGCCGGAGGGGCCCCCGGCGCCTCCGGCGGAGCAGGATGGGTAACACTCCGGCGGGATGCAGACAACACATTAACCCCCAGCGCCACCACCGGCGAGATCACACTGACATCAAAAACGAAATTCTTCTCCAAAGGCATGGAAGGCGCCTGGATCAAACTCGAACAGGACGTAGGATCCAAGACCCTTTCCCTCGATGGAGCCGGAACCACCGAACCGGTAAACGTAGGGAGCGGATGGAAAATCATTACTCATGGCACATGGACCGGAACCATGACCATCCAGAAATCCGTTAATAACGGCCCATGGAAAGACTACCGCCAATACACCGCCAAGGATGACCAGAACTACTCAGAATCAGGGACCGTCACCGATGAAGGCGTCCGGATGAGAGTCATCACCACAGCTGGAAGAATGGACTTCACTTCCCTTGCCTACACCAATGAAGGCATTGTCCAGGTGAAGGAATACATTTCCGATACCCAGGTGAAATGCATCGTGAAAAAGGAACTGAGCTCCACTGACCCCGTAGACACTTACATCCTGGGCAGCTGGAATACGGAATTCGGTTTCCCCAGATGTGTATGTTTCTTCCAGGACAGGCTCTGTTTCGCTGCCACAACCAAGCAGCCATTCATGGTATGGATGAGCAGGAGCGGCGACTATCCGAACTTCTCAACAGAAAAGGTATCCGGAACCGTAACAGACGACAGCGCCGTAGCCCTTTCCTTCGTATCGAGAAGCCAGCAGTCAATCAAGCATATCCTACCGGCTAATGACCTGATAATCATGACCGACGGGAATGAATGGACCGTATCCGGATCTGAGACCGTTACCCCCACAAAGGCTACACCAAGAGTCCAGACCTCTAGAGGCTGTTCAGACGTACTCCCGATTCTCATCGGAAATAGGATCGTCTTCGTGCAGCGTAGAGGAGAGACAGTAAGAGATATGGGATACGACTACACCTCAGACTCCTACACCGGTATGGACCTTACCTTGCTTGCCAAGCACTTGACAAGAGGGAAAGAAATCATCCAGTCTGCATACATGCAGGATCCTGACTCAAGAATCTATTTCACGGAATCCGATGGAACCATGAACGTCCTGGCCTACGTACAGGACCAGAAAGTATACGCCTGGTCCCACCTTGTGACCGACGGGAAATACATCTCCGTATGCAACGTCGAAAACGAAGACTCCGTATACGTGGCAGTCAGAAGAACCATCAACGGAACGAACAAAATTTACATCGAGCGGCTCACGAACCATGTCGAAAGCGATAACCCCATGGACTACATAAATCTCGATGCAGCCGTGAGACTGAAATTCGATGAAGAATCCGAAAACGGCAGCGTCCCACACCTGGCAGGGAAGAAAGTTGGAGTCCTGGCCGGAGGCAGATACTTCCCGGATATTGAAGTGGACAGCGACGGAGACTTCTCCCTTCCGGCTGCCTATACCGAGATGATCGTGGGAATCCCCTATGAAATGATCATCGAACTCCCGAACATTGAAAGCAACACCCAGCAGGGAACGCTCCAGGGAAGAAAGAAGAAAATCTCCGGAGCCATCATCCGCCTGGTCAACGCATTGGGAGGGAAGGCCGGATGTGAAAAGAACCACATAGACGAAATCAAGTATGACGAAATGCAGGAACAGGAAATCAAACTCTTCTCCGGAGATAAAGAAATCACCTTGCCGAATCCCGGCTTCCAGACCCAGGGGAGGGTTTACATCACGTCAAATGACGGATACCCGTTTACCCTGGCCGCCATTATCCGGGAGATGGTCCTTTATGGATAAGGTCAGAATCAGTCAGATCGTAAAATCCGGGAAGCTCATTAACCCCGAGAAAATAACTATGGCAGGCTATATCGCCAGCCACATGAGAGAGGCCGACGTGAAAGAATGCGATCCCCAGGGGATTACACCGGAAGAAGCCATCATCGAATCCGTCCTTGCGTCGGAAGAATGTTTCATCGCCTATGGCAATGTTCCCCTATGTATCTACGGAGTGGCCATCACGGCAGAAGGAATAGCCATCTGGGCCCTGGCCTCAGAAGACGTAGATAAGTTTCATAAAGAACTGATCAGAATCGGAATGGAATACATCCACGAGAAGAAGAACCAGTATGAAACCCTTTACAACTACATTTCAGTCGAAAACAAGAAAGCTCTGAACTATATAAAACACGCAGGAGCGAAATTCGGAAGAACCATAAAAATCGGAAATACGAAATTCATCAAATTTGAAATCGGGAGGTAGAAATCATGTGCACAGTCATGGCAGGAATCGCCGCCATATCTGGCCTTATGCAGATGCAGGCTAATCGGCAGCAGGCGAAAGCGCAATCTGCCTACTACTCTGCCATGGCGGAGCAGAACATGGAGAATGCGAAAATTGCGGAAAATCAACGAAGCCAGATCGCAGACCTGTATTATCAGCAGCAGAAGCAGCTGGACGACCGGAGAAGACTCATCGCAGGCCAGCACGTCGCCTCAGCCGGAGCCAGTGGATTAACGAGTGATGGAAGCGTACTGGACGCCGACTCCGCTGCCTACGACCAGTGGAAAGACGCCAGCATGAACCTACTTTGGAATCAGCGTGTAGACACGCATGACGCATGGATTAACCAGGCCAACTATATCAACCAGGCCAACGCCAACAGGACCGCCGCGGCCAATGCCAGGAGCCAGGGGAGAATGGCCAACCTGGCCACCCTCATAGGCACCGCCACATCCGTCTACTCAGGACTTAAGAATTATGGAACAGTGAAGAACACCAAGGCCGATACCGGAAGCGGTATGCTCCACCACCAGGCCGCCATTTCCGGACTCCCGGAAACCATGGAAGACCAGGTGTATGCAATGAACAGATATAAGCCGCAGACAATCATCAGCAGAAAAGGCCCCTATGACTGGCTGAAATAGGAGGAAAGATGAAACTATCCCAGTATGACGCAAACGTAAACAGGAACATTACACAGGCCAAAGTCGCTCCGGCGGGAGACCTGGCGTCCTTTGGTGCCGATACAAAAGGTACCCAGGCATTCATAGGGGCCTTAAATGCTGCCGGAGAAGAATACCGAAAAGAATGGCTGAAAGACCAGAATGATCGAGTCATTGACGCATCGAACGAATATAACCAGCGCATCGATGCACTGATGAATGATGAGAACAAAGGCCTTTACGTCCAGAACCAGGGACGAAATGCACAGAACGTCCAGAGCCTCTATGAACAGGAAGAAAAGAAAATCCGGGAAGACGTGATGAGCAAGTACGGAATCACGTCTAACTATGCTGTAAATGCCTTCGGGAATGAAAGTAATAAAAGCGTAACCGGATACCTCCATGACATTTCCCTTTACCAGCGAAAGGAAGCGGATAAATACGCCGATACCCAGAACGCCGGTATCTGGCAGAACGTGGTCAACACCGGATTAAGAAATCCGGCTATGGCCATGTCCCTTATGGGAGATGCATCCAGAAAGTCCATGGCCATCTATGCCAGCCGGGGAATAGATCCGGAAGCCGCCGAACAGAAAATGTATGCATTGAGGAATAATGCTGCAGCCAATATGCTGGAAAGCCAGATGGTGACCGGTGATTACACCCGCGGACAGAACTTCCTGGCCTATTACAAAACCCTGCCCGGAGCGGACATGACCACCATAAAGAAATTCGAAAACGACTTTGCCGTCGGGAAGATGAAATTGGACACAGAACGGGATGTTGATAAAGACATCGACGATAATCACATCAACCTAACGAAAATGACGGGAGACCAATTTTCAGATGAATACATGAAAAACCATCCTCTTTCCTTTAGCGGCATGACCTCCGTTTCCGGATTCGCTGCCATGGATAGCACCTACAATTCAGATGATGATGCTTATGCATCGGCCAAGGAGAAATATCACCTGACCGATGACGATATAAGGAACCTGAAAGCCATGAGAATGCAGGAATCCTCATGGGATAACAGCGCCTCCAATGGGGACCATGTAGGCCCTTATGAGTTCGATACCCCCACCTGGGCATCCACCGCTTCCGGGAAAAATAACCTGGACCGCCATGACGCCGCCGCATCTATCGACGCCGCCGCAGAACTCTATGCCAAGAGAAAAGCAAAAGGCGGGGTGGAATATGCAATCCGTGCCCACAACACCGGAGAGGGAGGAACTGACTCCGAAGCCGGAGATGATTACATCAGCAGGGTTAAAGCCTGGAAGACCAAGATGTTCGGATTCGAAGACAGCACCAATGCGGGAAATACCGTAGTGAACCAGGCTGTAAATGGATATGGTGAAGGCGATCACTGGAAAGGCAATGTAACAAAGGATGACTCTATCCAGTGTGATTCATGGACGGCCGACGTTTACAAGAAAGCCGGACTGAACCTGGATCCCGATGGAAATGGAGTAACCCAGCCCCAGGACTTTGGAGCTGCCTTCCATTACGACGTGGATAATTACGAACTAAAGCCAGGGGACTGGCTGGACGGGAATTTCCATGTAGGTATCTATTTAGGGGACGGGAAAGTAAGAGCCCGCAACTCTTCCGACGGAGTAACTACCATGACGCTTGAACAGTTTGAAGGTCTAACCGACAGTAATGGAGATACCAATGGACTCATCGGGGTAGGATCCGTATCTGAATTCGCACAGAGCAATGGATATTCAGGCGGAGAACTGAGCGATGACCAAAGGGATATGCTGAACCAGCAGTATAGAGATAAGGTCATGGCGGCCTATCAGAGGAAAAAGACAGAGCAGCTTGAATATATCCGCAATGCTATTTCCGGAATCCAGCAGAACCTGGAAACCATGAGCGCCGATGGAAAGGATATCGATAGCCAGATAGGTTACGTCCATTCACAAATCGACGGCGATTATCTGTTAAAAGATTCAGACCAGGCCACCGCCATCCTGGGCAAGCTGAGAATGGCAAAAGAAGCGGAAGCCAGAAAGCAGCTTATTGGAGGATCCATTGTTGGAGGAAGGCCCAGTAAAGCCGGAAGCGGCATGATGACCGCATTGATAGCCAATATCCAGAGCGGAGACATTACAACAGAGGGAGAACTGCAGCAGGTAATTTCAAGAACGGGAGCCGCTGTAAGTGCAGATCAGTATAACAAGCTCGTAACCACGCTTCAGGACACCCAGAACGGTAAAGATATTGAAATGAATGTAGATAAATCCAGCGTAGAATCTGGTCTGAATGGCATGTCAATATCTGATGGAGATTTCAAGATAGCTAAAACCATTGCCAGAAGGATGTGCGTCCAGTGGAGTCAGGAACATAACGGGATGGAGCCTAATGACTGGCAGAAGCGGGACTTTGTAATACAGGCGCTCACTAATAATATTTCCATCGGTGGAAGCAGCTATAGCGACGTAGAGGAAAGAAAATCCAATATTGCCAATGTTTTCGATACAGATGATCCGGACTACAAAACTGTCGTTTTCACGGATAATAATTCCTATGACGTATATGTAGGGGATGTGCAGGCCCTGCTCGATGGGACGAAAACGGAAGCTGACATTCAATTTACCAGAGAGGGAGGCATGATGTAATGGAGTTTGAATCCGATGAAGACCGGATCAATAGAGTGGTCAATGAGATCAACGATGGGACTGTTCGTGTTAAACATGCCCAGATTACACAGGTACCCCAGGAATATTCTCCAACCGGACAGTATAGACCATTTGATGGGAAGTCCCATATCGTCAGGGAAGTAAAATCTGATGGGGAGGTCATTAACTACGATTCTTCCGGAAAGCCCATTGAACCGACATGGGGAGATAGACTCTCTAAGCTTTGGGACACCATCAAGCAGACGGCAGAGCAAAATCCGTCCATCGAATTTCCGGCGGAAAGCGCCATCAGCTATGTAGGGGACGCCATTAAATCCTCCGTAGAGGAAATGCCTCTCTACAGAAGCACATTCCTCACAGATGAAGAAAGACTGGCCGATGCTGAAAAAATCAGCGATACCGTAGGGATCAGTCCTGAAATCCTGGCAAATAACCAGGGACTCTATGAAAATGCCAAAGAACTCTATGATAAGCAGCAGGCAGGATCCTTCCTGAATGGGGAGCCCTTTTCTGCCGAAACGATTAAGAGCCTTTATCCCGAAGTAGACTTGAGTGATCCTGTTAATGCAGCCCTTGCCCTGAAGAATGCAAAGGAAGTATTGGAGAGCCGTGGAGTCATCCAGAACGAAAGCATTATCAGTGCTATCTCCAATGAATGGAATAATATCAAAAGGACCTGGAACAAAGGATATGAAGCCGGAGAAGCAGGATCCGAAATCGCCAACATCTGGGGAAAAGAAGATAGAGGGGAAATCTCGCTTGAAGAAGCCCTTGACCAGGTGAAAGAGCTGCAGAAAAAAGCAGTGCTCCCGGATAACAGAACACCCTTTGAAACCATACTTTCTGAAACCGCAATGCAAGTGGCCAGAAATTCCAACAGTTTTCCACAAGCCATTGGAGAAGCATACAACTATGGAACCAGCGCCGCAGATAGAATCTTTGGGAAGAAGAATGGAACAGTAGCCAACTGGCTTAATTCTCATATGGCGCTTCCTTCCTTTGCTAAATACATGGGAACCCATGTAATGAATAACCCGGTCGTTGCCCTGGGAATTGCTGCCGGTTTCAGGTACTCCGTATTCATGGGTGCATTCCGTGACAGCTACTATGATGACTATTCCCGGATGAGAACAGCCACAGATACTTATGGAAGACATTTATACACAAAAGAAGAAGCAAGACACCTTGCGGCTGGAGAAGCTGCCCTCCAGGCTGCCGTAGAACAGAAGGGACTCGAAATTGCTTATGGCCCGGTACTTAAGGTATTGGGAAAGGGACCGGCTGAGGCCCTGATTTCTAATACCGCAGCCATGAAAGCCCTTTTAGGAGCAGGCAAGGAAGCTGCCGCCAGAACGGCTATTAGATTATCCGGATATCAGTTTGCCAAAGGCGCCGCCGCTGAAATTGGTGAAGAAGGTGTACAGGATCTCGTATCCTCCATCGTGGAAAACACCCTTGGACATGATAACAAGTCCTTCACTGAAATCATGAAATCTGCAGGAGATGCAATGATCCAGGCCGTACCGTCCGTCATTGGCATGATGGCACCCGGAGCCATTGCACATGGAGCAGGCACCTATGCCGGTATGAAGCATGTATCTGTGCAGACCATGAAAGCCGCTCAGGAAGGAATTAAAAGGCAAGAGGAAAACTCTCTCATCTCGCGTCTTATCGAGCTGAAAGGGAAATCCAACCTTATTAAAAAATCCCCAACCGCCTACTCCGGCGCTATCCAGCGACAGATGGAGCAGAACGATATGGGGACCATCTACATCGACGCAAGGGCCGCATCCGAAGATAGCGCTACCCATGCAGCACTGAATCAGATGGTAGAGAATGGGACCGTAACCGAAAAAGAACTGAACGACTCTATCGCTACCGGGAAGCCCCTGGAGATCCAATCCGGGAAGTATATGCAGACGGCTACTCCGGAGATGAATAGTGCCCTTGAAAACTATCGTACCCTGGATAAAGGGGAAAGAACCTTACATGACCTCCAGGAAATCCGGAACAGGGCGAAGGAGCTGAGAGACATTGTACAGGCCTCCCAGAAGGAACGGGAAGCCATGGCATCCCAGAAAATCCTGGACGAACACTTCAAAAGGGATACAGAGCAGAGCCGGGAAGACCGCGCCACCATGGCAGAACTTCTTTCCGGCGGATTAACCGACCTGAAGGAGAACGCTAAGAATGCCCTTGATGAAGCCGTCAAAGACTGGACCGATAAGCTCCCCAATGCACGGAAGCACGTCGAATACATCAGAAAGAAACAGAATGGCCAGGGCACCGGCGAAGTGGGAATCATTGCCCGCGAAAACGACAGCCAGGGTGGCCAGTGGGAAACGGCCCGCGTATCGTCCAATGAAGGATGGTACAGCGACGCCTGGAAGCAGAAAGGATCCATGCCAACCCAGAGAGACATCCTGGACTACGACCATGAACAGTACCTGAAAGAACTGGAAGCCAGTGTAAAGCCGGGAGACGCCGAAGGGGAAATGGAAATCCAGAACCTCAGCGAAGCAAAGAAGCGCGTCGAATCCCTGGAAAGAGTGAATGATGTCATTGCCGCATTGGATAAAGAAGACCTGGCAGCCCGCACACTGCTCGATTCGGATACCTACGAAAATATCTATACCCCTCTTCTTGCACAGGTGACAGCTGCAGCCAAAGGAACAAAGGCCAGCGAAGCTGCAAGGGACAGTGCCCTCGTCCTGTCAAAACTGGTTGAGAACTACGCTGCCAACTACAAAGTGCCAAAAGAACTGGCATATAGCCGCATCGTATCCATCGTAAGAAACGGCGAAGGAAGTGATCTGACACAGCCGATGTTTGATCTCCGTTATGCCAACGACCCGGTAGAAACGCTAGTTGAATTTAATGAAAGGATAAATAGGCGCAAAAAAGAAGGCCAAGAGGAAAACAAAACCAAGTTATCAGGAAGACATGGAATTGTGTATGCGGAGTCGTATTATGTTCACGCAACGAACTTCCATCATGGACATGTAATTACACCAGAGCAACTAGACGATTTAGATAAGCATTCCGAAACTTTAATCAATGCTGGGATCTCTAAGAGCAGAAAGAAGGGAAAGTTTAACGGCATATCAATTTTATGCAGAATTGATGGTGCGGAAAACTCATATTACGTTGTATTAGAAGTAGATAACAAAGGTACAAAATGGTTTAAGACTGCATTTCCTTTGGAAAAAGGGGCAATAAATAAAATAATAGCAGAATGGTCCGCCAGACGTCTTTCACCTCCGGGAACCGGGGCGCAGGGAGCGGCTGGTCACAACGATTCTGCTATTACTATCAACAGTTTAAGGCAGAGAATAGACGCTGTCAAGAGAAAGGAATTCAGGCAGATGGCTGGAGAGCATGCCTATACAGCGCCGAAAGACAAGCTGAAGATAGCAGCATCCATGGAAGAAAATGGTAAATCCCCGGAGGAAATCTGGAAGGCCACCGGATGGATGAGAGGCCCGGATCATAAATGGAGATTTGAAATCCCAGATAATCTGGACAAGATCGATCTTGCTATTGCAGAAGATGGGAAGCCCCATACCCTGGGAGAGATCTATGATAACCCCGCCCTCTATGAAGCCTACCCAGAGCTGCAGGGTAAATGGGTCCACCTTGAATCGATTCAGGGAACAAAAGATAAACAGGTGCAGGGGTCCTCCGGATACGTTGATGATGGACATATTGTCATTGACAAAGGCCTTCCTGCTGATGAAGCGAAGAGAGTATTGGTCCATGAGATTCAGCACGTAATCCAGGAAAAAGAAGGATTCTCCGGCGGGGGAAACATCTATAAGGCGAAAGAACAGATAAGTAATTCCATCGACCATCTTCTAATAAAGCTGGTGGACCTGGAAATCAAATACCCCGAAGTCAAAAAATACGTCGAAAAGATGGACGACCTCTCTGACCTGTTGGACCATTACGAAGAGAATGATCTGATGGGATACCTGGCCAAGGTGAAGGCGCTCAAGGCCGAGACCAACGCCATGTTTAAGGACCTCAAAATTTCCAAAGAAGAAAAGAAAGAGCTGGCAGATATCGAAAGAGATATGCAGCTTCTGGAAGACGCCGCGAAGCAGGATGATTATGCCGCCTATAGAAGATTAGGAGGCGAAGCCGAAGCCTTCATGACCCAGGCCCGTGCCAAAGACCAGACCGAGAGACAGCGGGATATAGACTTTGATAAAAAATCCGAAGCGAGAATCAAGAGATATGAAGACCTGAAGAAGAGCCTTTCGAAAGAGGAACTGGGCAGCCTGGAAGAACTGGGGAAACTGGAAGATGAAGTGGACTCCTACCGGGAGCAGCCCAACCACGATTTCAAGGAACTGGTCAGAAGAATCAAAGAAGCCGCAGCCGCGAGAAGCAAGATTCCAAACCAGGACTATGTAGTTTTTGAATCCGCCAGGGAAGCGAAGAAAGAGCACACCCATCCGGATCTGCCAATGCCAAACTATGACACTCCTTATGGCCCAGCCATTATCAACTTTGCCGGTAAAGTATTACCGTTTCACACTGATGATGCTGTTAGAACTCATAAGGAAATGCAGCTGGAACTCCTCCTCCGAGTCAATCCCATGATGGATGACTACCACACCGGAATCCGTACCCTTGAAGATATTAAGACGGCGCGGGAAGCATTCACAGATGATAGTGATACATTCGGAGATAACAACGATGATCCAATGTATCCGGACTGGACCTATCGAAAGGCCATGAATGCACTGAAGCGCGGAACTGTTACGATCTATAGTTCTTACCCCATCAAGGATGGTGTGTTTGTTTCCCCATCCAAGATGGAAGCGCAGGAGTACACCGCTGATGGGAAGGTCTATTCCAAGAAGGTGCCACTCTCCGATGTAGCATGGATTAATGGAGAACAGGGAGAGTATGCACCCGTCCATGGTAACATAGACGGTATTTACCGCCAGTCCGGCGGGAAATACCAGGGGGCCTACGATCCGGAGAGAAATGCTATCGAGCTATTTGATGGAGCCAACCAATCCACCGTGATTCATGAAGGCGCCCATATGTACCTGTCTATCCTTGAAAGGATGGAAGACCTCACCGATGAAGACATCCGGAACTATTTCGGAGGGGACCACGAGAAAGCGGCCGCATCGATGCAGAAGGTGAAGAATGACCTTTCTACCATTAGGGAATGGGCCGCCTTCTCAGACAAGCACCTGGAAGAATACAAAGGAACTTTCCTCGAAAAGGAATTCATGAAACACGCCGAAGATATCCGGAACGGAGTCGAAGGTGCCGAAGAAGTATGGATGCAGGAACGATTCGCCAGGGGATTTGAGAAGTACCTGATGGATGGATCCGCGCCGACTAAGGAAATGAAAGGCGTATTCCGGCGGTTTAAATCCTGGTTGAAAGATATCTACAAGACGGCCAAGAGCCTGGGGAAAGTAAAGCTCACCCCGGAAATCAGAGGAATCTATGATCACATGATCGCCACCGACAGGGAAATCGAGGCATGGGCTGCCCAGAGAAAATTGGACTCCATAGACAAGGCCATGAACGTCAATGAAACCGAGGCCGAAAACTTCAAGCACTGGAGTGAAGAAGTCAAAGAGAAGGCCAAGGAAGTCGCCCTGTCCTTCTACATGAAGACCATGAAGAGCGACGCCCTGAAGAATTTCCGAAATTCAATCGATACCGAAGAGAACCGGAGAGACTTTGAAAAGAAACTGGCAGAAGAAAATCCTCTCTACATGATCGAGCAACTGTACAACTCCGGCAACCAGACGGAAGCAGACAAGAAATCGCTCCTCAAGATGAATGGCCTGGAAGAGAAAGACTTCCTGGAATCCGTGAAAGCCATGGGCGGCACTACCAAAGAACGCTGGAATAGACACATAGAAGAGGAAGTGCAGAACTTCCAGGATAATATCCTGACCGAACAGGATGTACGGTCAATGGCAGAATCTGTCCTTGAATCTCCAGAAGGACTCCAGAAGCGATCCCAGATCGAAGCCCACCTCTTAGAAAAGAGAGTCAACCAGTACATTGCCCAAGTCACCTCATCCCAGCTGAAACTCAAGCGAGCGAAGGACAAGGCCAAGGTGGCCATGGAAATCAAAGAACGGTTAGGACTCATCTCATCCGAAGAAAAAGCGGAAATGGGCCGCCAGACCGAACGCATCACCAGGGACGAAGATAAGATACAGAAGCTGGAAGAAAGAGTGAGGAAACTCAAGGACCAGCTGAAGGAAGAAAAAGAGAAATCCGAGAAAGCGGAAAGTCGGAACAAGACATCCGGCGAAGTCATTAATAGACTCAACGGGAATATCAAAGCCCTCCAGGATGAACTGGAAAAAGAAAGAGCTAAATCCTCAGAACAGAAAGACACCATCACCGACTCCGAAGCTACCGTAGCCGACCTCTCCGCCCAGTTAAGCGATATGGTAGAAGGCCTTAAAGAATCCCGGAAGGCCATGAGACTGGACTACAAACTCATGAAGGACGACGCTGCCTCCACCCTGGGAGAAGAAACCGTATCCCACGCGACATCCTGGAAATGGTGGGAGAACAAAGCAAGAATCGCCAATGTAAGAGCCATGAAGGCCATGGAGAAAAACGACTTTGAAGAAGCCGCTTACCAGAAACAGGTAGAGACCCAGTGTATCCTCATGAGCCGCATGGCCAAAGAGAACATAGACGAGATCAAACACGCCCTTCATGGAGGAGGAAAACTCACCACCGCCCAGTACAACGAAGGGGGGATGGACCGGTATGGCATCCTGGGCATTCTCAACCGGATCGGAAGAAAAGAAAAACCTGTCCTCATGAATGATGACGCCCGGTATTTCGTGCAGCATTTAGCCTACATTTCAGGCCTCACCAACAAGGATGGGGAACTCCCACTTGATGATAAAGGCCTACCCCGTGAATTTGACTGGAAAGCCCTGGACATCGACCTGAACCCCGATGCAGCATTGGGAGGGCCAAATTTAGGGAAAGAAACCGTCGCTCCCTGGATGAAAGCCCTCTTCAATTCCAAAGAGCCAAGAAAGATGATGGACCTTAAGATGAACGACCTCCGTGAAATTTTCAAAGCCATCAAAGCGGTGTACAAGATCGGAAGAAGGGAATACGAAGGGAACACACTGGGAACATCCTTTGAAAATGCGGCCGCCAAAATCGAAGACGAGATCATGACCAAGTGGACCCACAGCAAACGGCCTCCACTTGAAAAGGCGCTCCAGGCCCGCACACTAGACAGGGCTGCCGAGAAATTCCACAAACTGGTGAAAGACATTACCCTTCCGGAAATCCTCATCGAGAGGATGGGGAAGGAATTCTATCAGTATGTGTATGTTAGTATCGACAAAGCCTCCGCCGTCCGCAGGAAGATGAAACAAGACGCCAACAAGAAGATTCAGAACCTATTCTCCATGTACTCCAGAAAAGAATGGACCGCCATGAGAAGCAAGAAGGACTATACCTACGGATATGACTCCACCGGCCAGCCCTATCACTGGACCAAAGAACAGGTACTTTGCATGGCCCTCAACATGGGAACCCAATCCAACAGAGCAAGACTCATTGAGACCGTAGGCGGGAACGAGGCCCAGATGATGGACTTCCTGGACAGAACATTGGATAAGAGAGACTGGGACTTTGTAGAAGGCATCTGGTCCCACGTTAATGAGTACTGGGGAGAACGGAATAAGATCCAAAACGACCTTTATGGAACCCCCATGGGAAAGGTACCGGGACTGAAGATCCAGCTCAGAAACGGAAGAACCGTTAACGGCATGTACTATCCGATTAAGTATGACCAGAAACTTGCAGGAATCACCAACGAACGCGCAGCCAACGAAATCGCTGCCGAAGACCTCCAGGGGATCTCCGCATTCGCACTAGGTATGGGATCCACCAAATCCCGTGAAAAGGGCTCCGGCGGCCAGCTCCTGAGACTGGACCTTGATGTATATACTTCCCACATTTCCGAAGCTATCCAGCACGTTTCCATGAGAGAGGCCACCGTAGACGTATACAAGCTGCTGAATAGAAAAGAAGTAGTCAGCACCCTTGAAAGAACCATCGGCCCGGAAGGACTGAACATGCTCCGCCAGTGGGTAAGTGATAACTGGCACTCCTCCATTATTGAAATGAGCGAGTGGAATGGAACGCTGAACCGCTTCCGGCATAACTACGCATTCGCCACCATGGGATATCGCGTTTCCACCGCCCTCCTGAACGTCCTGAACATCTTTGGGATGATGGACCGGATGGGACCGTACAACGCATTGAAAGCCACAGCGGACTTCTACTTTGGAGGCGGACCCAATGCCTTCCGAAACGTGAGAGACCAGTATAGATTCATTACCCAGAAATCCACCTACATGAGAGAACGCGCAGCCAACATGGATAGAGATATGGCATTAATGGACAAGATCCAGGTAGGCCAAAATGAATCTGAAATCAGATCCCTCATTACACATGGTAAATACGGAATCGACAAAATCAACTCCGGCGCCTTTAAGATCATGGCCTGGACAGATGAAATGTTCTCATTACCTGAATGGATGGCTACATATAAAGGCACCATGAGAAAGCTCACCCTGGAAGGCAAGCTCTCCCGGGAAGAGATGAACGCCGAAGCCGTAAGACTGGCAGACAAAGCCGTTAGAGAAACATTCGGATCCGGAGAAGTAAAAGACCAGACAGCCTTCATGAGACAGAAAGGCGCCATTTCCGAAATGACAGCATTCTTCTCTTACACTAACCTGGTAACAAATCAGTTTATCCGTGCCGGATACGAAATGTACGACCACAGGAACATCAAGCCTTTACTCACAGCTACCCTCTTCTGGTGGCTGCTGAATGGATTCTTTGAAGCCTGTCTCCGTGAACTTTGGGACGACTCGAAGGACGACGACAAGTGGAGAAAGAAACTCATCTACGTCATGTCCTCCGGCGGACCCCTGGGAGGCGTACCGGTAATCCGTGAAGCCCTCCCGTCCGTAGCCAACTACATAGCTAAAGGCGGCAAAGGCCAGCTCCAGGACCTGGCACCGGATGTACCGGCACTGGGAGGCCTGACCTATTTGGGCAAAGCACTCCAGAGCTCTTACAAGGGAGACACACTGGAGACCGGAAGAAACATCAATAAAGCCGTGACCAGAAGTACTCCATTTTCCTTGCCCGATACTATCGTAGACGGTTACTGGAATTTCCTCAGGCTTATGAGCACAGACAGCCACACCTTGACGGAATTCATTTATAAGTCAGCATTTGATAAACCGCTGAAAGAAGAAAAGGATAAGAAGACCAATGAAAGGAGGTGAGAACCATGATTAACGACAACACGAACAAAGTAACCTACAAAGGCGATGGATCCACAACCGTATTTACGTTTGGGTTTCAGGTTATTTCAAAATCAGATCTGACAGTCGTCAAAGTAGATAGTGAAGGAAATGAAACCCAGCTCTCATCTGACTACTACGTGGATTTGACCAAAAACACCGTGACCTATCCGGGATACGCCCCAGGGGAGGAACCGGCGGAAAGCGAGCGCCCGGCGAAACTGGCTGCAGGGGAATCACTCGTCATCTACCGATCCACGTCTATTACCCAGGAATCGTCTTTAGGGAAGATCTGGCCATTCACGGTCATCGAAAAAGGCCTGGACAAACTGACCATGATCATCCAGGACATCTACGAAAAAGTAAACCGCTCCGTCAAACTCCCGGTAGGGACCAGCTTCAAAGGAGACTTTACTTTACCGAACCCGAAGGCCGGGAACTGTATTGCATGGAGCTCCGATGGGACAAAGCTGGAAAACCAGGACGTACTGACACCGGCGAAACAATTAGTGGAAGAAGCCAAGACCTATGCTGCCAATGCGAAAACCAGTGAGACAAATACGCAGACACTGAAGGCCGATGTAGAAGCGCTTAAGACATCCGTCAATACTCAAGCAGAAAACAAGAAACAGGAAATCATGAAATTCGCCATGGACCTGGAAGACCAGCAAGAGTCGGACCTGTCGTCCTATGCCAAGACGCTGGAAGACCAATTCGGGACCAGCAATGAAAACGCCCAGAAAGAACTGGCCACCTATGTTGCATCAGCGAAGGAATATGCGGAAAAGGCCGAGAAGGCCACGAGCTATAATCCTGACGAGCACTACACCAAGACTGAAGTCGATGAAAAGATCAAAACCGCCATTGCAGCCATTGCCGATTATGATTCAACCGCATTCTAAGGAGGAGCTATGATAAGGGTAATAAACAATTCCATATACCTTACCCGTGGGGACTCCGCATCCATCCAGCTCAAAATCACCCAGGTAGACGATGACACCGATTATACCCCGGAGGATGGGGACGTGATTACCTTCTCCCTGAAAAAAGATCCGACACAATCCAAGACGCTGCTCTCTAAAACCTTGAGTAACGAGACACTTGTGATTAATCCGGAAGACACGAACAACCTGGCATACGGCAGATATGTCTATGATATCCAGCTCACGAAAAAAAGATGGGACAGTCCAGACGATTATCCCGCCTCATATTTTCAAGCTGGATAAGGAGGTGACCTTCTGATGAAATCGCTGAAAGGGACACTGACAATCAAGGGAAGACTGAGAGGAATCCTGTATGCTCCAACATCCGCAGAGGGAATGACCCTTCAGGAAAAGACAGTCACACCAACAACGGTAGATATCACTGTACTTCCGGATGGAGTGAATACGGCACTGATGAAAGTCACAGTAAAAAAGATCCCGTCTAACTATGGGAGAATCACCTGGGACGGAGAGAAATTAACCATTGAATAGGAGGAACCGTGAGTAAAAGTGTAAAAATCAATGGGACCACATACGAAGGAGTCCCGAAAGTTTCCATTCCCAACGCCACCGGTACCGGCAACGCTGATTTCTATGACACCAGCTCCGCCACCGCAACAGCAGCCAACATCCTTTCCGGGAAAACGGCTTATATCGGAAGCGGCGCCATTTCCGGATCCATGGTCAATAACGGAGCCGTCTCCGGCACCATCGATAAAAAAGCCGGAACGTATACTATTCCGGCGGGCTATCATAGCGGCACAGGCAGCGTAAGCATCTCCACGACCGAACAGGCCAAGCTGATTTCCGCCAACATCAAATCCGGAATCACCGTTTTGGGAGTCAGTGGATCGGCCAGCGTAGTGGACACATCCGATGCAACCGCAGCCGCCGGGAACATCGTCACAGGTAAGACGGCTTATGTAAACGGAGCGAAAATCACCGGAACCCTGACGTCGATTTCCGTCTACCAGGATAGCGACACAAAGGCGCTCACCATATCTTGAAATCCAGTGTTAAACTGGCCGGGGCTACCTATGCCGATGTAGAACAGGTAAATATTCCCACATCGGCAGGAGGGGAAGCCACTTACACCAACGTCTCAGACAGCACCGCCACCGCCGCGGATGTAGCCCAGGGTAAGATCTTCTACACTTCCGGCGGAACGAAGACAACCGGAACGGCCACTACCTACACAGATTACGACGAAGTTTCATTCTAGGAGGGCATATGATTAAAGTACATCTTGATAATACCCAGATTATCGTGCCGCTTACCGGCAGCATGGAAATCGCAGATATCGAAGGAACGACAGTCACACCGGATAAAGTACTCTCTGGATATAAATTCATCGGGACCGATGGAGAACTCACAGAGGGAACCTACACACCGGAATCCTATACAGACTTTGATGAAAGTGCATTTTAAGGAGGAACCACAATGGCTGAAAAAGGACTTGTAACTAAGAGCTATCTCACCGCAACAGCGGACGCTATCAGAGCGAAACTCGGCACTACGACCAAATACAAACCGTCTGAATTTGCCGATGCTATCGGAAAAATTACCGGGGGGGGTACATCTTCCGGCGGGGTTAATTCTTTAATCGGTTACTGCTTTACGGATAGCGCGGTAAATGTTGCTACTTTAAGCGAAAGCGAACTGGCGGATTATCTGAACTATATGGGGCCCATGGGTGCACTTGCAACCAACACATCTGCTCCAATCATGCTCGTATACACCGGAGCCACAATGACGGATACCATCGCAAACAATCTGAATCAGTTTATGGCAACGGTAGGATCCTACGGATTCGTATTCCACCTTGCGATTGACGAAAACCTTTCCAGCAACTTCACCGCCACATCCAACCTTATCATTCATACATTCTCATAAGGAGGCCTATTATGGCGGAAAAGGGACTAATCACGAAATCTACACTCACAGACATTGGAAATGCCATCAGGAGCAAGAACGGACTCACGACAACGTACAAACCGGCTGAAATGGTCGAGGCTATTAAAGCTATTTCAACAGGGACAGTCGCTTTACCCAAAATGACATTCCTCTATTTTGAAAGCCCGATGGGGGATACAACTTCCCTTAAAATGAAAGCGATCACTCTAAGTGACCTTGATGAAGAAAAGACAAAATGGGAAGCACTTTACGAAGGACTTGCAAATACAAGCAATGCAGTTAATTCTCGCACCGTAGATGATTACATGATAGCTGCCATTATCCATAATAGCGATAAGCTCATCATGGACGAGGCCAACGTATATAGAAACGATACTTTCAAAGACTTATTCAGCAAGACTTACAACATCCTGACTTACGTTACTGGGCTCGAATGTAATACACCGTTACTAGTCCCTTCCACCAAACTCAGCGTTTATCAGTCTACCATTCGAAACTGGATTAACATTGTCGGGAGCGCTGATAATATTATTGCGTATGACGCTTAATTAATTGCCTCAGAGGGGGAGGTGACGTATGGAAATTGATCAGTTTGTAGAAGTGCTGGAAAGAGCAGCGACAAGACTGGCGGAATACTGGCCGGAGAAGATAGTAGTGGCAGGCGCCATTGCAGCCGTACAGTTTCATCTGGAATTACTGGCACTCTTTACCACACTTATCATCATTGACCTGGCCACGAAATGGATCGAACTGGCTTACAACACTATCAAGACCGATGCATACACGCCAGATATTATCGAAAGTATCAAAGCAATACCCCAGGCCCACCGGATGGGAATTATCTCATCGAGAAAGATGAAGACCCAGTTTTGCGGAAAGATTATTGTATATGCCCTGGTTGTCATGGCAGGAAGCATCATGGATACCATGACAACCCAGGCCCATGGATATGGCCTGGTCATGCCGTTGTGCATATCTTACCTTGCGGCATCGGAGCTGCTGTCTATCATTGAGAACCTGGACGATGCAGGAGTATCTGCCGTCCATGATCTGGTAGCATTAATAAAGCGAAGGAGGGGAGTATAAATGAAAGTAGTAGATCTGAGTGACTGGAATGATCATATCAACTGGTCCCACATGATCGATAACGGAGTCGAAGGCATGATCTGCAAAATTTCGGAAGGCCGCACGTTGTCAGAACTCCATGGGAAGCACATCTCCGGCGCCGCGGCCCGCGGGCTCAAATGGGGAGTATACTGCTTTACCCACGCCCAGACAACCGAACGCGCCGAAGAAGAGGCACAGGTAGTGATGGATGCACTGGACTCCCTGGGATATGGAGACCCGCCCCTGGGAATCTGGCTGGATGTAGAATCACCGGAAGTCATCGGCCAGTTATCGCAAGACGTGACAGCCGTATGCAGCGCTTTTATCTCAAAGTGCAATGCAGCCGGATGCAGCGCGGGAATCTATGCCAGCCTGAGTACTCTCGTAAACAATATTAACGTGGGGGACCTGGCGGACTACGTGCCGTATTGGTGTGCGCAGTACAGCAACGCATGTGATTTCAAAGGGTACTTCCCGGATAACTCTTTGTATGGGTGGCAGTTTACCGATAAATACATGATTGATAATGCCCCCTACGACATGAGTGAATGGTACTGAAGGTGAGAGAATATGACTGATGTAAGATTCAGAAATATGCTGATCGCCGTCACTATCGTTTGCGTAGCCTTCGCCGCTGTCGCCGTCCTGTACCTGAATCATAAATATGATGAGGAACACAAGCCGAAAGTACTATCCGAAGAACAAGTGAAAGAACCCAAAGCGGTAGCCAGAGAAATCCACGTTACCGAGCCAGCCGCCAATACGATCGTAAGGGAGATTGAGAAGTCGTCCGGATCAACACCAGCTATCACTTACTACATACAATCCCCGGATACGAAAACCGCTGCCGAGCAGGTGCAGAAGCAGATAGAAACAAAAGACCCCGCAGCGCCCGAAATGGTAACAAAGAAAAGTGACCGCACGATCATTTCTCCGACTTCCGATAACCAGGCTGTAAACGTATACAAAATAACCCTGAAAAAGGAGCATAAAATTAAAACAGGTATGACCGTAATTAACAGAAAGATCTATCCAACCATTGGATACCAGGCCGGTAGATGGGAAACATTAGCCCAGCTGAACGCTGATGGAATCAAAGGCGGGACAGTCATGTATACCCTGAAAGAGTGGTAATTGAAAAAGCAGTTATCAAATACTATCTGACAACTGCTTTTTCAATTGGATATCTATCATAGCTATTATTGACCGTACATACAAAATCTTCCGCCGCAATTTTAAAATCTCAAAATTGACCGGAAAAAGAAAATCAGATAAAAACGTAGCAAATCGGACATATATCTTTCCGCTTTTTTTCCGCTTTTATTATTGAATCAGTGTATATAAATGCAAGAAAACGTAGGAAAACTTAGGAAAGAGCAAGAAAGGAGAGCTTGAGAACGCCGATATTATCGGGCATCTGAGAGGCAGATGGATTTTTCCAGTATTTATCGGATGTATTACATATTACTTCCGATAACATTAAAGCAAAGGAAACATCAGTAACCGTCGGTCATTTGAGACGCTTTTCCGCCATGTTTCCGTCCTGCGGCATTCCTTTCTTTAGAGTATCCTTTCCATTTTATCGACCTCAGCTTTTTCGCGCTTCGGGGTGATGGTATCGTAGATGTCGGCTGTCGTCCGGATAGAGGAATGGCCGAGGCGCTTGGAGACGTAGTCCAGGGAGAACTCACCGGACTCGAGGAGCATGGTGGCGTGAGTATGGCGGAAAGAATGAAAAGAGCCATGGCCCAGCTCGCGCTTGCACCAGATGTTGAACCACCGGATATCGTTAGAGGTCAGCTGCTTGCCGTCCTCCCTGGTGCAGACGAAGTCATTCTTGAAGAATGGATGATGTTTCCGGCGGCACTCCCTCTGCCATTCCTGCTGCCGGCAGAGTGCTTCCTTCAGTTTAGATCCGAAGTAGACCACCCGGATGGACCCTATGGTCTTGGGAGTTGCCTGGAGGATGGGGCATCCGTCTTTATCGTAGAGAGTGCTGGACACCTTGAGACTCATGGTATCGAGGCCGATATGGTCCCACCGGAGGGCCAGGCACTCGCCGATACGGAGGCCGGTGCTGTAGGAAATCATGCAGGGGATATACAGCTTCATGCCCGGATGAAAATGTTTGAATATTTTTTCGATATCCGCTCTTGTAAAAATACCTGGTCCTTTCGGAGGCTCATCGTACCGGGGAATCCTCACGTCGGCCATGGGGTTAAGCACGAGCCACCGTCTGTTGGAAATGAACCACCGAAACGCCCCATGAAGGACGGAACAGAAGACCTTGAGAGTCCCCTTGGAATAAGTCTTTTTCTGCTCATTCATCCAATCCTGGATGAGGGCCGTGGTCACATTCTTCAGGGGGATACTCCCGAAAGCCTTCTTCAAGTGGTCATCCACGATGATCCGGTACTGGTCTACCGTATTGGCTTTGAGATTCACTTCTACGTCCTTCTCTAGCCAAAGGTCCAGGCACTGGTCGAAGGCCATATCCAATGGCTCGAAGTATCGCCCGGTAGTATCCATGAGCTGCAAGGCCTTCCTGGCCGCTTTCTCACATGCCGGACGGCTTTTACCGCCGTAGAACTCGTGGCGTACCACGTCTCCTTTCTCATTCACCACTCTTATCTGGTAATACCAGCTGCTTCCCTTCTTACGGATATAGGGCATAAGAAATCAGCTCCTTCAGATAATGGGGAGCTATGGTATAATATCCAAAGGGAGAAATGATTGAGTCGCATCCTTCATAGCTCCTTCCCGCCCTTACTATGCTGCAACATGGTAAGGGCTTTAAATTTGTAAAAAAACTAATACAACTGTCTGGCGAATAGTCCTTTCATTCGCTCATACTCACTTCTGGAGTACTCCACGTAAACTATCGCATTCTGTTTAGCACCAACAGGCACTTCTTCATTCCTGTCATAAAAATGCAGTTTGCCTTTATAGCTAACAAAGCATGGATAGTCATAGGTTACAGTTTTATACTCCATAGAACGTACATCCAAAGGGATATCAAAAATTCGCAGCAAGAATACCCTTTTTGCATGAGATTCTGAATATTCCTCAGACTTTGACGGATCGTAAAAGTATATCGCATAAAACGAATACATTTTACGACCTAAGTGGTCAACTACTCGCGGACCTATTTCCGATTTGGGGATTCTTACATCTTTGCCAGACGGGCGATATGCAAGAGAACCATCTTCATAGGGAGACCAGTTTAATTTAATTATTGGAACCGACCTTACCGGAACTATTGAAAAGTAATGGAAAAGAGCGAAAACAACGATAATACATGCGACTAAAATAATAATATCAGACATATGATTCACTTCCTGAAGCGTACTATTAAGATGTTTCCTTTTTCATTACAGGATGAATAGCCTGGTACTGGACCTCTATCACCGCATCAACCGTCGCTTTTCCGGCGGGGGATAACTCGCGATACTTCCGAATCATTTCCCTCTCACTATCCGTTACTTTGAAACTGTCGATTATAGGAACAGGGGTAGGCGCTTCTTTTTCCAGAAAGTATTTCATGCTGACGTGGAAATAATCGGATAGCTTCTGGATGATACCCATTCTGGGCATTGCCTTCATAAGAATCCATTTACCTACGGTAGATTCGCTAACGGATAGAATCTTAGCAAGCTCGCTCTGCTTCATATCATTCTGGGATAGAAGATACTGAAGCCTGGAACTGAACAGTTTTTTTAACTCTTCTTCAGTCAAGATAATTCCTCCTTTCTTAAGAGCATTATAGAATAATATTATGAATAACGCAACAAAGATTCTTTTATCTTAGAATTTCGTTCTTGACACTAGAAAAAGATTCTAGTATTATAGTGAAAGCAGGGAGGTGATAACCATGACTAATGCATTCAAAATCTCACTCAAGGCCGCCAGGGCCAACGCCAATCTGACTGTGGTAAATGCTGCAAAAAAAATCGGCATTGGCAAAGATACTCTGATCAAATGGGAAAAGTCGCCGGAACTTGTTAATCCGCTTTATCAGGAAAAGATTTCTAAGGCCTATGACATCCCGATTGACTTCATTAATTTTTACCCTCAAACTAGAATTTAATTCTACAGGACAACTGATATTACCATAAAGACAATGTGCAATTATGGAGGATGCGACAATTAGAAATAGTACAAGAAGAAACGGCGGCTGCTAACGCCGGGGAGGAAGCAATGGAAGGGGAAAGACTCATGTCATTCCATGAGACGGACCAGCGCTTCGGGAAAGCGAACGGATACACAAGCGGCCTTGTAAAGAGGGGACTCCTGAAGACAGTCCCCACGGACACAAGGCCCATGATCCGTTACACCACGTTCCTGAAGTTTCTGGACAGCATTGAAGGGTGCGACAAATTGCCGGAAGGAGGGGACAAGGATGGACCAATCCTCTAAGGATATGACCGAGGCCATCGGGAATCTGGCCATGCGGTATCACCAGATCGAACTGGACGTGAGAGACCAGGCCGACGCGCAGACGGCGCAGAAGTACAAGCTGTCCAATATCAAAGGGCTGCTCTATGCGGATATCTTCCTCACGGCCATGGCCATTACGCTGATCGTTATGAAATAGGAGGTTCCCATGTACATACCACCTTCAGACCGGATGACAGTCGGCCAGTATAACATGATGCAAAGCATCACGGAAGACATCCTTTACAGGGCAGACAGGCTCTGCATGAATCAGGGGATAGGATACAGCCGCTTTTGCAAGTCCCTCCATATCAAGCCGAACACACTGAACCGGATGCAGGACGGGTGCGGCTATCCGTCACTTCCAGCCCTTTGCATCCTCTGCGACGCCCTGGGACTTGAACTCTACACGAGAAAGAAGGAAGAACCATGAAAAAGATCATCATCGCTGCGCTCCTCCTGACGGCCATCCTCTGGCCAAAGGACAAGGCTCCGGCGGAAACCATCACGAGAGAAGTGAACGAAGGGGATACCATCTACACCATCGCTGCCGACGTGGCCACCGAAAAGGATGATATCAACTATCTCTCCTGGAAGATCGCCAAAGACAACGGCATCGAAGACCCCGGAAGCCTCCGGCCCGGAATAGTGCTGACCATCATTAAAGGGGACTAGCATGACCGCCGAGGAATACCGCAAGTACAAGAAGGCCACGAAGCTAGTGAAGCACCGCGGCCGGAAGGCCCTGGCCGTCATTGCGGCCATACCGGGAAGGAAATGGGGGACCAGGACATGGAAGGTCAGCATGATCCCCTATTACCTGACCGGAACGGATAAGGGAAGGCTGAACTTCCGGGGAGGCAATCAGTTTTGGAGGAACTTCCAGACGGCCGTGGAGGCCAGGGAGTACTACGACTCACTGGAGGACTGGAAACCCGATGACTGAAGAGAACATGGAGAAAGAGATTAGACGCTCAATCCGAAAGGCCAGGCACTACCACTGTCTCAATAACGATGGCATGGAGTGCTACTGGTGCGGGAGGGCAGACGCCCTGATGGAACTTTTGACGGAGGAAGAACATGGGGAGAGAGATGGAAGGCGTGAGATTTGCGGCGAAGGGAATCATAGGCGGCTACGCCAGGGAACTCCAGCTCATCAAGAATAAAATCGATGAGTACGAAGCCAAAGACGCCCTGACTGATGAGGAGATGAAGGACTGGAAGGTACTGGAGCTCAGACAGCTGAACGGACGGAATGAAAGCCAGGCCGTCTTGAACGCCATTGTGGAGATGGGCATTCTCACGCCCAAAGAAGCGGTCATTGAGATCCGGGCTGCCAGGGAGGATGTATGAAGTGCGCCCGGTGTGGGGAGGAAATTCCAAAGGGCCAGCAGATGACCGAGAAGATATGCGGCCGGTACGTGCCGGTGCATCGTGACTGTGACAACCCCTATGAGACTAATTCCCTGGAGACCATGATGAAAAAGGTAAGGAAAGACTTTGCCAACAAGCGAAGAGCCATAGAAAAGAGGAGAAGGAAATGAGGCGGGAAATCTACAAAGTATACCGGGATAAGAGGGGCTGGACCTATATGGTCCAATGCAGGCTTCCGGATGTAGGCGATAAATGTTACGTGCCCGCCTTTCTCAAGAAAGGCAGCTTCCTTTTCCAGCTCAAGAAGATAAAAGGATGTCATGAATGGCCGACCAAGGAAGAAGCCGAGAAGGAACTTAAGGCATACGCTGAAGCCCATGATATGAAGAGGGCTCTTTAAGGAGGAATAATGCTGGGTATAGAGTCGAAAAAATTTGACGAATACATAGAAGCCATGGAAGAAGGATCGCCCAATTACGATTTCGTGATTACCATGTGGTATCAGTTGACAGAGGAAATACCAATGCCGATCATATGGGACTTCATGACAGCTATAGACACATCCATAGAGCCATCGATCCAAAGGTCGATCGATAGGCAAATGGAACAATCAGCAGCCATGAAACGAATCACGAAGAAAGATCTTCTGCGGATAGAGCCATGGCTGTCCTTCATTGCCGGAATGGCATATGCGGATAAGAATTGGAAAGAATATCTGGAAAACAAATGAAAAGCAAACGAATAGAGCGCCTGAAGGGTCAGACGCCCTGTTGATTTTCTTTTCAGGAGGAACCATGAAGAATAAGCTGCCATATGCACTACGAAAGATCGTAAAAGAAAGGGACCGGAAGCTCTGGTCCACCTATGAACATGTCATGGGAATCCCATTTCCTACGGGAGATACGGAAGTACACCACGTGCATCCCCACGGAGAAGGCGGGGAAGACAGGGAAGAGAACCTCATTTCCCTGGACTCCTGGACCCACAGAACCGTTTTTCATACCACCATGGGACATGCCGATGAAGCCTACCAGAAGAAGGCTGTGGAGTACTTAGAAAGCGAGCCGGTGAAAGCATGGAGAAAGGCGCATGGAGAAGAGCTCAGGAAAATTTACGATACAATCGAGCTCTCGCATATAAAGAAGATCCGGCGGCAGTGCTTGCCCGCGAAAAGAAAAGGGCTGCCGTTCTAGCAGCTAATAATACCGATTGCCCGGTGTGCGGGAAGCGCATCCACGAGGCCGTCTTCTGCAGGAGGATGGGGCAGAACGTCTGCGCCGCACATTGCAATGATGGATGTAAATACAACGCGGAGTCCAGCTCCGCATCCAACCAATCCTGCCTGTACAAATGAAAAAGCGCCGGATCACTCCGGCGCTCCAGGACAAATATCCTTAAAAAATCAGCTCTAAGAAAAGTATAGCATACCTGTCCTGGAAAGTCGACAAAAGGGAGCATCCTGCTCTCTTTTCCCCCTTGTTAAGCAAATTATTTTAAGGACAAATCATGCCATACCGTGAAGAGATATTCTTAGTGAGAGATGAGAATAGAAAAATCACCTACTCAGAAAAGACGAAATACTTCTCCCTCCGCTTAGGGGGGAAGAAGACTCGAACGAAAAACATGAATGAGACCCCGGACTGGATGAAGACCGTGAACCAGAGACGAAAGGAAAAGAAGCTCTCCCGCCTCATCCTCACGAACTTCACCCGTGATGATATATACCTGACCCTCACCTACGAAAAGGAGCCGGACTACGAAGAAGGAAAGATGCGGCTGCAGAAATTCCTGCGGACCCTCCGGCGGAGATTCAAGAAACGGGGATGGGAGCTCAAGTATATCTACCGCACAGAGTACCGAGGCCACCGCTTGCATCACCATATCCTCCTCAATGACCCCACCCATGGGGACCTGAAGAGGAGGGAGATTCAGGAAATCTGGAAAGAAGGCATGATAAACCATTACTCGTTCCAGCGGTACGACGGCGGCCACGAGGACGCCAAACGCCTGGCCGCCTACTTCTGCAAAGAAAGTAAGAAGAACATCCAAGAGCAGAAAGAAAAGAAAGCATGGCACCCATCAAGAAATCTGAAGAAGCCGGAAATCCATCACCGAACAATCCGATCGAAGAAATGGAAAGAGAAACCAACCGCCCCGGAAGGGATGGAGCTCATCGAAGTTGTGAACACCTGGACCCGATGGGGATACCCGATGCAGATTGCATCATACAGAAAGCGAGGGAGGCAGAACGAATAGGGAAGAATGGAAGAAATGTAAGAAAGTCGGCAGGACCTATTTCATTACCAACACCGTCAGGAGCGTGGCCGGGGAAGCCGAGGCCATTTACGACGATGAAACGAAACACGGCGCTACCCTGGTATTCAGAAACGGAGACGCTGTATCCAGAGGCTACTATCCATGCGAGATGATGAAGACCAAAGAGCAGAAATCGAAACAGGATGAACCGGATGAAAAATCCATTGACTGGCTCCTGGCCAACGGATACATCGAATGACCCATCTGTGGGAAGCTCTTCAAGAAAGAGATGCATAACCAGAAATATTGTTCCATCAATTGCCGGAGAGCACGATGGAGAAAGGGAATCTAGAATGAAGATACTATCCGTACACATCGGAAAGAAGAAACAGGTATCCATCCGGTACGAAGATGGGACCGACACGAACTACCTGAAATCAGAAGAACCGGGGAGGCCTCAGCTCTATGACGCCTTCGGGCTGCTGGCCCAGAGCTACGTCATTGAACTGGCCGAAGAACTCAAGGAGAATCCGGATACCCTTCTGAAGAAATTGGAATTCCACATCAACGACGTCTCCTTCACCTACGGTGAGGGAGAAACTGTACCTATGACCTATGGATTCAAGGGCCATGAATTCCTGAACCATACCATCCACGATACGCCGGTAAATGTGACGGCACTGAAATTCGGGAACCTCAAAGGGTCGGATGGAAGCATCAGGAGCATCCTGAATGAAGCCGAGAAGTATGTGAACGGTGAAAGAGCCATGGTAGGTCTCTTTGACAAGGAGGAGAAATGAAACCCATCGAAGAACAGGCCCTACTGATTAAAGCGAACAGTAGCCGAACACAGAAACTCACCACCGCCCAGATCGGAAGCAAAATACTGGGGATCCTCTACTCAGGGAAGAACCGGAGAGAGTCCCTGATTAACGCCGCGGCGGAGCTCATCCACCAGGCGGAAATGGAGGAAGAGAATGGAACCTGAACATTTCTATGCAACCGCCAGGAAGGCGGCGGATATTTCCAGATTCTCTCTCTTGAAAGCGAGGGATGATAAAGCCTTGCAGGAAGACGTAGACAGGTATCTTCAGACCAAAAGATGGGACCGAGAGACCCGCCTTCTCAATGCGGCGGCTGCAATCATCACAGAACTCACCCGCATGGAACTTGAAGGAGTGCTTTCCAAATGAGAGACCTGATTTTATTTTCCGGCGGCGCTTTCATAATCCATCGTATTAGTCGCCGTCATCATGGGAGGTAGAAATGAACATCGTTGAAGTGACAGGCAATTTAACAAAGGATCCCACCATCCGAACCACCAAGACCGGGAAGGCCGTGGCCACATTCACCGTGGCATCGAACAGGAACTACACCACACCCCAGGGAGAAGTGAAGCAGCTCACAGACTGGGTGAACGTAGTAGCATGGGGAGGCCTGGCGGAAGCAGCGGGAAACCAGCTGAAGAAAGGATCCCGCGTATTCGTAGAGGGAAGATACTCCACCCGGTCCTACGACGCTCAGGATGGGACCAAGCGATACATCACGGAAGTCAATGCCAACATGATCGCACTCCCGCTTTCCACCGTAGCCAGTCAAGGGAAAGGAAACTTTAGTCAGTTTGGAGCCCCCACACAGCAGGAAATGAGCCAACTGCCGAGCAATGAAGATATACCATTCTAGGAGGAAACATGGACAGAGAACAGTTACCGGAAGAATATGCAGACGTATACAAGACCGTCCTTGAATTTATGGGAGAAGCCGAGAACGGGAAAGATCTCTCCCTCATGGAAGATCTCATGACGACCATGATCGCCGATGCAAAGACAACCATTGTCATGAGACTGAATGGAGCCGAGAGAGCCAGAAAAATTATCGAAGAATGGGACGCCAGACACGAAGAGCATCAGGAACTGGCGCAGCCGGAGAATCCTGTAGAAGAAACCGGGAAACCGATGAAAGTAGTACCGGAAGACCAGCTGCCGGATAAAGTGCTGTTGATGAACATGGACAATGCGGGAGTACCTAAACGGCGCCGCGGCAGACCGCCGAAGCATCCGCCGATGATGTGAGGCGGGTAAATGCTGAACCTTTCTGGATTTAAGCCATTGGCAATTAAAGGCCGTAAGCCCTTGAAGATGTCTATCACATATAACGGAGTGACATTTGGTAAAAACGTAGTAGAAGAACTAAACAAATGCAGGTATTGCAAAGTATTGATTAACTTTTCTGGCAGAAAGCTGCTGATAGTAGAATCTTCCGAAAACGAGGAATTCAAAAGAGATTTTTGTATATCAACGAAAGCGAGGGCAGTTAGACTCTATGAAAGAAATCTTCTCCATGCAATATCGGGACTAATGGGATGGAAACTATCGATAGATTCATACCGCGTAGTAGGAACTTATCACCCTGAAGTCAAAGGTGTATTGTTTGATCTGAATAAAGCCGTTAAATTGAGATAGGAGGAAACATGCTTATAGTAATTTCGCAAACAGGAAACGTCTATGCAGATCCGGAATCAGTAGAGCTTATTGAATTTCCGGCGGATAGCGGCCATAACTATTTCGCGGCATTTAACACGCATTGCCCGGACGGGAAGATTATCTCCGATGAAATCCCGGAAGGGAAGAAAGAACTGGCACTGAGGGAGCTGAAGACAGCCATTCATTTCGGAATGTTCCAGCCGAATATCGTAGTAGATATCAAAGACATCATGCATCATGTAGGGGGATAGGACGAATCATCACAGGAGGAGAAATGAAATACACGGAATTCATTGAACAGACGCTTAACAAAGTCCGATCCCTTTGTGGAGAGAAGGAAAAGCTCAAGAGGAAACGGGAAGAACTAAGGAGCAAAATGTGGGAAATTCACAGCATCTGCTATGACGATGCTAAAGTTTCCGGCGGGAAGAAGCCGGATATTTCCATTCTCTACGAACGCTACCAGGCACAAATCGAGAAGCAGGACAAAAGCATCGTGCGAAAGGCCATAAAGCTATCCAAGGCCGAGCTGAAGGCAGAGAGGCTGATAAATAAGATCAGCGATCCTACGCAGCGCAAAGTACTTGAAAGATATTACATCAATGGAGAGTCTACCAAGGCGATAGCGAAAAAAATGGGTTATACCCAGCGCCGGATACAACAGTTGAAAAGAGAAGCTATAGCAGCTATTGCCGAAGAAAAATAGACCTTTCTTCCCATAGAAAAACTCTTCACCCAATTTCGCCTCCAAATGATTCATAATGGTAGTGTAGAAAAACTGAATAGAGACCAGAGCCATAGGGCCGTCCGAAGAGGGCGGCCCTATCTCGTGGGATTTTTCAAAAGAAAGGAAGGAGGGCCATGGCAAATGGAAGATATCAGAAGTGGCTAACCGATGACGGATTATTGCAAATCGCCGCCTGGGCAAGGGATGGATTAACTAATGACCAGATAGCTCATAACATGGGAATTTCGCGGACAACCTTATTTGATTGGAGCAAACGATTTCCGAACATTGCAAACGCCTTAAAGAAAAATAAGGCCATTGCAGATATCGAAGTAGAGAACGCTTTGCATAAGAGCGCCATCGGCTATAACTACAACGAAGTGTATGAGTATGACGAAGTGAGGCCGGTGAAAGGGAAAGAAGAGCCGGAAACCGTCCATTGCACCAAGACCTACCACCGGCACATGCCCGCATCGGTGGTGGCGCAGATCTTCTGGCTGAAGAACCGGAAACCCCAGGAATGGAGAGATAAACATGACGTGGAACTCTCCGGCAGCGTAGACATCTCCGCCACGCTGAAAGAAGCGAGAGAGAAGGCAGAAAGGAAGGCGAAAGAACTTGAATCCACTAGCCCAACTGATTGAGGCCCTGGCCCAGTACAGCAAGGATCCATTGACTTTCGTCCTGTTCGCTTTTCCCTGGGACCAGCCGGGACCTCTTGAAGACGTGAAAGGCCCGGAGAAATGGCAGGTAGAGGTCCTGAAAGACATCCGATCCGGATTAAAAGACGTGAATACCGTCATCCGGGAAGCTGTCGCGTCAGGCCACGGCATTGGAAAATCTGCCCTTGTATCCTGGCTTATCCTGTGGGCCATCTCGACCCACGAGGATACTAGGGGAGTCGTCACCGCCAACACCATGGACCAGCTCACTAAAAAGACCTGGGCCGAACTTTCCAAATGGTACTCCATGTTCATAGGCCAGCCGCTTTTCAAGTACACAGCGACATCGATCTATTCAATCGACGAAGGCCACGAGAGAACATGGAGAATCGACGCCATTCCCTGGAGCAAGGAGAACCCCGAAGCATTCGCAGGCCTTCACAACCAGGGGAAAAGGATTCTCGTATTATTCGATGAAGCCTCCGCCATAGATAACAAAATCTGGGAAGTAGCCGAAGGCGCCATGACGGATAAGGACACAGAAATCATCTGGTGTGCATTCGGAAACCCCACCCGCAATACCGGCAGATTCTACGACTGCTTTCACAAGCTCAGGAACTACTGGCACTGTATGCAGGTAGACTCCAGATCAGTTTCCTTCTCCAACAAAGACCAGATCCGGATGTGGAAAGAAGAATGGGGAGAAGACTCAGACTTTTTCAAAGTCAGAGTCAGGGGGATATTTCCATCAACCTCTTCCGACCAGCTGATATCCATGGAACTCGTAGACATGGCCAGGGGAAGGCAGATCCGGAAAGACCAGTTTTCCTTTGCCCCTGTCATTATCGGAGTAGACAACAGCTGGACCGGCGATGACGCAGCCAGCGTATGGCTCCGCCAGGGAAACTACTCTAAACGCCTCTTGAAGGTCCCAAAGAATGATAACGATATCACCATGGGGAACATGATCATGAGACTGGAAGACGAGTACCACGCCGACACCGTAAACATCGACATGGGATATGGGACAGGATTAAAGTCCTTTGCCAACACCGTCGGAAGAAATTGGAATCTTATCCCCTTTGGAGGCCAGGCCCCGAAGGCCGGATATAAAAACATGAGGGCATATATGGCAGACCAGATGAGAAAGTGGCTGAGAGACGGAGGCTGCCTACCGGATGACCAGACCATCTGTGATGACCTTACTCAGGCCTACCGGATTAAACCTACCGAGTCAGGAGTCCTTGAACTCGTATCCAAGGCCCATCTGAAGGAAGACGGCATCCCGTCACCAAATGACGGAGACGCCTTAATGCTTACCTTTGCCCTTCCAATTGTTAGAAAGACCAACAGAAGAATGACAGCCAACACAGAATACCGGCTGATCTAGAAAGGAGAACCAATGTGTAAAGCACACGTATCGAAACCATCCGTACAGAAAGTAGATCCTTCCGTCACCAACGTGACCGGGACAGACATTTCTGACCAGAACGGAGACGCCGCCGCCATCGAAAAGAAGCGGAAGCAGAAAGGATTCTCCGCTACCCAGCTGTCCACTCTCATGAGCCAGCTCGTAGGGAATAGCGGTGGGAAAGATACTTTAGGTTAAGCCATGGAAACCCTGATAGCCAGCGCCCTTCCACCGGAGAACCTTCCGGCGGATGAGAGCACACAGAACGCGCCGGACAAGAAAGCGGTCCTTGCCCGGCTGTCAACACTGAAGAAAGCCAGATTCACCTACGAGAAGCGCTGGAAAGCCATCCGAGACTATGAGCTGCCATTCGTGGGGGAATTTGACGACACAGACGACATAACGAACAGGGGAAGAAGGAGAGACCTTGCCATCGCAAATGGCGTGGCGTGGCTAGCAGACCAGGCATTCGCCGCAGGCATCATGAGCGGACTCACACCACCTTCAAGGCAATGGTTTAAATTTTCCTTCTCCAACTCCCAGCTTGCGGAGGATGTAGAAGCCGCAAGGATCCTGGAACGGAGACAGGAAATCGTAGAATACTTTCTTCACCGCTCGAACTTCTACAACTCCATCCACAACTGTTATGCAGAACTTCCCTTCGGACAGGCCCCGTTAGGAGTATTCGCAAGCCCGGAGACCGGAGTCAGATTTCAGAGCTACACCATCGGATCCTACTACATCGACGTATCAGCCGGAAACAGGGCCGATACATTCGCAAGAAAAACGAGAATGTCCGCTGCCCAGATCGTCCAGCAGTTTGGAGACAAGCACCTACCTAGAAACGTCAGAGACGCCCTGGAGAACAAGGGGATGAAATACGAACAGACATTTGACGTATGGTGGCTGGTCATGCCGAACAACAAACGGAACCCGAACAGCAGATCCAATAAGAACATGCCATATGCTTCCCTGTACTGGATCGACGGACAGACCGAAGACGATAACAGCGGTTTCCTCTACATCGGAGGATTCAACGAATTCCCGGTACCCGTTGGACGGTACATGGTTACTGGATCCGAAGCCTATGGGAAAGGCCCCGGCTGGTATGCGGAAGGGGAAGCCCGGATGCTCCAGAGCATGAAGAAAGTTTTTCTGACAGCCATTGAGTACCTTGTAAAGCCACCAATGGCAGCAACCGCCGCCACCTACCAGAGAGGAATCAACCTCATCCCCGGCGGCGTGACCATCGTGGACGAAATCAATGGAGCGAAAAGCATAGGCCCCATCCTACAGACCGGACAGAACCTGGACGGCCTGGCGCAGGAAATCGTCAGATCCGAAGACACAATCAAGCGAACCTACAGCGCCAACCTGTTCCTTATGCTGGAATCTATGGACACCCACCAGATGACAGCAGAAGAAGTCCATCAGAGACAGCAGGAAATGCTTTCCCAGTTGGGGCCGGTAGTAGAAAGACTGCAGGATGAATTCTTAAATCCCATCATCGAAAGGGTATACAACATCCTAGAAAGGGAAGGCGCCTTCCCTCCCATGCCGGAAGACGTGGCCGAGAGACTGGCGCAGGCAGATATCAAGATCGAGTACATTTCTCCATTGGCCCAGGCCCAGAAGATGAGCTCCCTTGTCAATATCGAACAGGCCCTGTCCTTCGTGGGACAGATCGGCCAGCTCTTCCCCGAATCGCTTAAGATGGTGGATCCACTGGGAACCGTCAAGAAGTACTTCGACCTACTGGGAGCTCCGGCGGCCATGCAGAACAGCGTAGAGACCGCCCAGCAGCTGATCCAGCAGGAACAGGAAGTCATGCAGCAGCAGGCCGAGGAACAGAAAGCACTGCAACAGGCACAGGCAGCAGCGCCGATCGCACAGGCAGCCAAGAATCTGACCGACGCCGCGAGAGGCGGAAACCCCGCCCTCCAGTCCTTAATGGGAGTCAGTCTCCCTGGAGTGCCTGAATGAAGAAATACAACTCAACCATGAACTATGAAATCAGGCTGCAGGAATTCATGGCGGATGCAAAAGAAAGAAAAGACCGTGAATGCTTCAGAAAAATCATGAAGTCACCGGAAGGAAGATGGTTTTTCATGCGAGTCCTTGAAATCACCGGATATCATGGAAGATCCTTCACCGGGAATTCAGAGACCTACTTCCGGGAAGGAATGCGCGAAGTAGGAATCCAGCTGGACAGAAGGCTGGTAGATCTTCTGGGGCTGGAAGGATTCGAGCTGAAGCAGAAAGCGGAGAAAGAAAACATCGATTTCCAATTCAAGCAGAAACGCTATTTTGATAAGGAGGAAAACAATGGACCCGAACAATGACATGAAACCGGGAACCGAAAATCAGGAAGCGCAGACCGAACAGACAACAGATGTAAACGAACAGGCGGAAACCAAGGAATCCGGGAAATTCGATACCATCCTGGGGAAACCCCAGGTGCTGGAAACCTACGACTTCACATCCTCCCTTCCGGAAGGGGCAGAACTTGACGAAGATACCGCCAAGGCCTTTGGAGAAGTCCTGAAGCCGTTTGGACTCACCAATGAACAGGCAAACACCATTGCGAAATTCGGTTACGAGTGGGCAGACAGACTGGCCGAGTCCTACCAGAACGGCCTGGAAGACCAGAACAAAGCCTACATCGAGGCGGCAAAGAAAGAACTGGGAAGCCAGTTTGACAGCTACATCCAGAAAGCGGGAATCGCCGTAGAACATCTGGAAAAGGAATTCCCAAACATCCGTGAACTCTTCTCCTCTTCTCCTGTATTTTCCAATGTTGAATTCCTGAAAGCCATGGCCGAATTCGGATCCATGCTGCAGGAAGACACCGGCCTGGGAGGCAAGACCTCTCCGGCGGCAAAGAATGACAATCCCTATCCCAACACGAATTGGGACCTTTACAAATGAAAGGATGATAAACAATGGCAATCGGAAACCTTGCATTAACATTTAACGACTTAAGAAAGAGACAGGCCCCAGACGGGACCATCGACCGCATCGTAGAAGTGCTCCAGCAGTCCAACCCTATCATGGAGCACATCAAATGGCGCCAGGGCAATCTCCCTACCGGGAACCAGACCACCCAGCGTACATCCATACCCACGCCTTCCCTCCGCGCGATTAACCAGGGCGTAAAGCCGACCAAATCCACCACAAGACAGGTAGTGGACACTTGCTGCATTCTCGAAGACCGCTCCCGCGTAGACGTGGAACTTCTCTCTCTGGAACCGGATCCCCAGGCCTTCAGGGCATCTGAAGACAAAGCTCATATCGAAGGCTTCTCTGAAAAGGTAGCCTCCATGATTTTTTATGGCGACTCCGATAAGAACATCGATGAATTCAATGGCCTGGCAAAACGCTACAACGTCATCGGTGGCGAAAAAGGCACCTATGGCCACCAGGTAAAAGACGCAGGCGGCACCAAGGACGGAGCCCTCTCCTCCCTTTGGATCACCGTATGGGGAGACAACCTCTCCGGCATGTACCCGAAATACGGCTATGCCGGCCTGAAACAGAGAGACCTGGGAGAACGCTCCGTAGATGACGGCAACGGCGGCACCTACCAGGCGGTAGAAACCCTCTTCACCTGGAAAGTAGGACTCATCGTAGCCGATCCCCGCCTGGTTGCTTGCGTAAGAAATATTGACGCCGACTCCCTCATGAACGCAGCCGCCGCAACGAAGAAAGCATTCATTGACCAGATCATTGCTGCCAAGAACTCCATTACCCGGCTCCAGGGCGAAAACCTCTCCGCCCGCATCTATGCATCCGAAAAGGTGTGCAACTTCCTTGAATCCTATTTGACCGATAAGAATAACGTCTACGTAACCCGTGGGGACCTGGAAAATGATACCGCCGTCGTCCGGATCATGGGCCTCCCGGTGTACAAAGAAGACGAGCTGAAAGATACCGAAAATCATATTGCTACTGCATAAGGAGGAAACCATGATCTACGACGCAGAAAACACATTTCTCTTTAACGAATCCCTTACCAACACTCCCAAAATCATCTCCAACGGAGTGGGCGGAGACGCATACAATGCGCTCTTTCTCACCGCCAAATTCACATCCGGAGTTTCCGCGGAGGCCACCGTGACCCTGAAGACAGGGGATAAAGCGGACCTCTCTGACGCAGCCACCCTCTGCACCCTCACCATCCCAAAGGGAGCTCTTCATGGATCCATCCGCGTACCTTCCGGCGGAAAATCCTACTATGGCGTAACCGTTGCAGGCCCCACCTCCGGAACCTGTACCGTAGGCCTTACCCTTGATACGGATATGGAATGAAACCAATCCACCTGAAAGACATCAGGGGAAGGAAGCTGGAAGACATGGCCCCGAACGAACTCAGGGCCATGTGCATCCGGTATGGCGTTACCATCCCTAATGAAATCAAAGCGAAAAAAGACCTAGTGAAACTCGTCAAAGAAAAGTGCAGGTAAAAACATGAACATTACAGATATCTGCAATATGGCGCTGTCCTCCATCGCCCAGGGCCGTATTGCCTCATTGGACGAAGACAGCGAAGCAGCGCGCCAGTGCGGGACCTACTATGACATTCTACGTAAATCCTTACTTTCGTCCTTCCGCTGGGGCTTCGCCGAAAGAAGCCGAAAACTCGCACAAATAGAAACCGACTTACCCGGATGGGACTATGCCTACGCCGTCCCGACAGACTGTCTTATCGTAAGACAGATCTACAACAGGTCCGGAAAGAAAATCAACATAGACGCCGCATCGAAAGACCATACCTACCACCAGTTTAAAATTTCCCTCATCAACGAATCCACCAAAGCCATCGGAGTGGATATCGAGGAAGCCTGGCTGGACTACACCGCAGATATCACCAACGCCGAAATGTTCAATCCCCATTTTGTCGAAGCCCTGGCCCACAGACTGGCAAGCGCTATCTCCATGCCATTGTCCGGATCCCTCACCATGGTACAGTCCGAATATCAGCAGTACCAGGCGGCCATCCAGGAAGCCATGCTGGACAGCGCAATCCAGAACCACCACGAAATCAAATGGTCATCCACCTTCTTTGACGCCAGGAGGGGATTATGAAAGAAACCCTCTATCTCATCCAGCCCGCCTTCACGACGGGAGAAGTTTCTCCGGAAGTCGCGAACCGTGTAGATCTTAACCAGTTTCAATCCGCTCTGCTGCAGGCGAAAAACGTCTATATCCGTCCATACGGCTCCGCTTACAAAAGGGGAGGCTCATTATACCTTGGGGAGGCAAAGTACCCGGATAAGGCCGTTCTTCTCTATCCATTCACCATTAATACCAGCCGGTCCATCATGCTTGAGATCGGAGATAAATATATCAGGATTTGGAACGGAGACAACTACACCGGTATAGAACTGGCCACACCTTATTCTGAATCGGAACTCCAGAATCTGAGATTCTGCCAGTCCGCAGATATCCTCTACATCGCAAGCGGGACACATCCTGTCTATGAACTGGACCACTACTCAGATACCGACTGGAGGATGAAGGAATTCACTTTCACCTGTCAGTACTTTGACCCGTCTCTTGCTACCGAAACACAAAAGAGCGCCGACGAAAAATGGCAGAATGCCGGGAGCTACACATATACCCCGACTATCAGCGGCAACTATACCATCACCGTAGCCGGAGGCGGCGGAGGCGGCGGCGCCGACGTGAAAGTGACCGTGCCGGACAGCAGCGAAGACGGATCACACGAAGAGACCGCCAAAGGCGGTAATGGCGGTAAAGGGGAAGTCAAGACCCAACAGGTATATCTGACCGCAGGTATCGCCTACAGTATCACCGTCGGATCCGGCGGAGCCGCAGACAATAAAGGAAATTCATCCACCGCATTCGGAGTGACCGCACAGGGAGGAGAACCCGGCGGCCATGGCTACCTGTCCAAAAAGAGAAGGAGAGTAGCCAAAAAGTGGAGAACGACTTACACCGTGAATAACGGTGCCGATGGAACATCCTATGGTGACGGAGGCGCCGGAGGGGCCCCCGGCGCCTCCGGCGGAGCAGGATGGGTAACACTCCGGCGGGATGCAGACAACACATTAACCCCCAGCGCCACCACCGGCGAGATCACACTGACATCAAAAACGAAATTCTTCTCCAAAGGCATGGAAGGCGCCTGGATCAAACTCGAACAGGACGTAGGATCCAAGACCCTTTCCCTCGATGGAGCCGGAACCACCGAACCGGTAAACGTAGGGAGCGGATGGAAAATCATTACTCATGGCACATGGACCGGAACCATGACCATCCAGAAATCCGTTAATAACGGCCCATGGAAAGACTACCGCCAATACACCGCCAAGGATGACCAGAACTACTCAGAATCAGGGACCGTCACCGATGAAGGCGTCCGGATGAGAGTCATCACCACAGCTGGAAGAATGGACTTCACTTCCCTTGCCTACACCAATGAAGGCATTGTCCAGGTGAAGGAATACATTTCCGATACCCAGGTGAAATGCATCGTGAAAAAGGAACTGAGCTCCACTGACCCCGTAGACACTTACATCCTGGGCAGCTGGAATACGGAATTCGGTTTCCCCAGATGTGTATGTTTCTTCCAGGACAGGCTCTGTTTCGCTGCCACAACCAAGCAGCCATTCATGGTATGGATGAGCAGGAGCGGCGACTATCCGAACTTCTCAACAGAAAAGGTATCCGGAACCGTAACAGACGACAGCGCCGTAGCCCTTTCCTTCGTATCGAGAAGCCAGCAGTCAATCAAGCATATCCTACCGGCTAATGACCTGATAATCATGACCGACGGGAATGAATGGACCGTATCCGGATCTGAGACCGTTACCCCCACAAAGGCTACACCAAGAGTCCAGACCTCTAGAGGCTGTTCAGACGTACTCCCGATTCTCATCGGAAATAGGATCGTCTTCGTGCAGCGTAGAGGAGAGACAGTAAGAGATATGGGATACGACTACACCTCAGACTCCTACACCGGTATGGACCTTACCTTGCTTGCCAAGCACTTGACAAGAGGGAAAGAAATCATCCAGTCTGCATACATGCAGGATCCTGACTCAAGAATCTATTTCACGGAATCCGATGGAACCATGAACGTCCTGGCCTACGTACAGGACCAGAAAGTATACGCCTGGTCCCACCTTGTGACCGACGGGAAATACATCTCCGTATGCAACGTCGAAAACGAAGACTCCGTATACGTGGCAGTCAGAAGAACCATCAACGGAACGAACAAAATTTACATCGAGCGGCTCACGAACCATGTCGAAAGCGATAACCCCATGGACTACATAAATCTCGATGCAGCCGTGAGACTGAAATTCGATGAAGAATCCGAAAACGGCAGCGTCCCACACCTGGCAGGGAAGAAAGTTGGAGTCCTGGCCGGAGGCAGATACTTCCCGGATATTGAAGTGGACAGCGACGGAGACTTCTCCCTTCCGGCTGCCTATACCGAGATGATCGTGGGAATCCCCTATGAAATGATCATCGAACTCCCGAACATTGAAAGCAACACCCAGCAGGGAACGCTCCAGGGAAGAAAGAAGAAAATCTCCGGAGCCATCATCCGCCTGGTCAACGCATTGGGAGGGAAGGCCGGATGTGAAAAGAACCACATAGACGAAATCAAGTATGACGAAATGCAGGAACAGGAAATCAAACTCTTCTCCGGAGATAAAGAAATCACCTTGCCGAATCCCGGCTTCCAGACCCAGGGGAGGGTTTACATCACGTCAAATGACGGATACCCGTTTACCCTGGCCGCCATTATCCGGGAGATGGTCCTTTATGGATAAGGTCAGAATCAGTCAGATCGTAAAATCCGGGAAGCTCATTAACCCCGAGAAAATAACTATGGCAGGCTATATCGCCAGCCACATGAGAGAGGCCGACGTGAAAGAATGCGATCCCCAGGGGATTACACCGGAAGAAGCCATCATCGAATCCGTCCTTGCGTCGGAAGAATGTTTCATCGCCTATGGCAATGTTCCCCTATGTATCTACGGAGTGGCCATCACGGCAGAAGGAATAGCCATCTGGGCCCTGGCCTCAGAAGACGTAGATAAGTTTCATAAAGAACTGATCAGAATCGGAATGGAATACATCCACGAGAAGAAGAACCAGTATGAAACCCTTTACAACTACATTTCAGTCGAAAACAAGAAAGCTCTGAACTATATAAAACACGCAGGAGCGAAATTCGGAAGAACCATAAAAATCGGAAATACGAAATTCATCAAATTTGAAATCGGGAGGTAGAAATCATGTGCACAGTCATGGCAGGAATCGCCGCCATATCTGGCCTTATGCAGATGCAGGCTAATCGGCAGCAGGCGAAAGCGCAATCTGCCTACTACTCTGCCATGGCGGAGCAGAACATGGAGAATGCGAAAATTGCGGAAAATCAACGAAGCCAGATCGCAGACCTGTATTATCAGCAGCAGAAGCAGCTGGACGACCGGAGAAGACTCATCGCAGGCCAGCACGTCGCCTCAGCCGGAGCCAGTGGATTAACGAGTGATGGAAGCGTACTGGACGCCGACTCCGCTGCCTACGACCAGTGGAAAGACGCCAGCATGAACCTACTTTGGAATCAGCGTGTAGACACGCATGACGCATGGATTAACCAGGCCAACTATATCAACCAGGCCAACGCCAACAGGACCGCCGCGGCCAATGCCAGGAGCCAGGGGAGAATGGCCAACCTGGCCACCCTCATAGGCACCGCCACATCCGTCTACTCAGGACTTAAGAATTATGGAACAGTGAAGAACACCAAGGCCGATACCGGAAGCGGTATGCTCCACCACCAGGCCGCCATTTCCGGACTCCCGGAAACCATGGAAGACCAGGTGTATGCAATGAACAGATATAAGCCGCAGACAATCATCAGCAGAAAAGGCCCCTATGACTGGCTGAAATAGGAGGAAAGATGAAACTATCCCAGTATGACGCAAACGTAAACAGGAACATTACACAGGCCAAAGTCGCTCCGGCGGGAGACCTGGCGTCCTTTGGTGCCGATACAAAAGGTACCCAGGCATTCATAGGGGCCTTAAATGCTGCCGGAGAAGAATACCGAAAAGAATGGCTGAAAGACCAGAATGATCGAGTCATTGACGCATCGAACGAATATAACCAGCGCATCGATGCACTGATGAATGATGAGAACAAAGGCCTTTACGTCCAGAACCAGGGACGAAATGCACAGAACGTCCAGAGCCTCTATGAACAGGAAGAAAAGAAAATCCGGGAAGACGTGATGAGCAAGTACGGAATCACGTCTAACTATGCTGTAAATGCCTTCGGGAATGAAAGTAATAAAAGCGTAACCGGATACCTCCATGACATTTCCCTTTACCAGCGAAAGGAAGCGGATAAATACGCCGATACCCAGAACGCCGGTATCTGGCAGAACGTGGTCAACACCGGATTAAGAAATCCGGCTATGGCCATGTCCCTTATGGGAGATGCATCCAGAAAGTCCATGGCCATCTATGCCAGCCGGGGAATAGATCCGGAAGCCGCCGAACAGAAAATGTATGCATTGAGGAATAATGCTGCAGCCAATATGCTGGAAAGCCAGATGGTGACCGGTGATTACACCCGCGGACAGAACTTCCTGGCCTATTACAAAACCCTGCCCGGAGCGGACATGACCACCATAAAGAAATTCGAAAACGACTTTGCCGTCGGGAAGATGAAATTGGACACAGAACGGGATGTTGATAAAGACATCGACGATAATCACATCAACCTAACGAAAATGACGGGAGACCAATTTTCAGATGAATACATGAAAAACCATCCTCTTTCCTTTAGCGGCATGACCTCCGTTTCCGGATTCGCTGCCATGGATAGCACCTACAATTCAGATGATGATGCTTATGCATCGGCCAAGGAGAAATATCACCTGACCGATGACGATATAAGGAACCTGAAAGCCATGAGAATGCAGGAATCCTCATGGGATAACAGCGCCTCCAATGGGGACCATGTAGGCCCTTATGAGTTCGATACCCCCACCTGGGCATCCACCGCTTCCGGGAAAAATAACCTGGACCGCCATGACGCCGCCGCATCTATCGACGCCGCCGCAGAACTCTATGCCAAGAGAAAAGCAAAAGGCGGGGTGGAATATGCAATCCGTGCCCACAACACCGGAGAGGGAGGAACTGACTCCGAAGCCGGAGATGATTACATCAGCAGGGTTAAAGCCTGGAAGACCAAGATGTTCGGATTCGAAGACAGCACCAATGCGGGAAATACCGTAGTGAACCAGGCTGTAAATGGATATGGTGAAGGCGATCACTGGAAAGGCAATGTAACAAAGGATGACTCTATCCAGTGTGATTCATGGACGGCCGACGTTTACAAGAAAGCCGGACTGAACCTGGATCCCGATGGAAATGGAGTAACCCAGCCCCAGGACTTTGGAGCTGCCTTCCATTACGACGTGGATAATTACGAACTAAAGCCAGGGGACTGGCTGGACGGGAATTTCCATGTAGGTATCTATTTAGGGGACGGGAAAGTAAGAGCCCGCAACTCTTCCGACGGAGTAACTACCATGACGCTTGAACAGTTTGAAGGTCTAACCGACAGTAATGGAGATACCAATGGACTCATCGGGGTAGGATCCGTATCTGAATTCGCACAGAGCAATGGATATTCAGGCGGAGAACTGAGCGATGACCAAAGGGATATGCTGAACCAGCAGTATAGAGATAAGGTCATGGCGGCCTATCAGAGGAAAAAGACAGAGCAGCTTGAATATATCCGCAATGCTATTTCCGGAATCCAGCAGAACCTGGAAACCATGAGCGCCGATGGAAAGGATATCGATAGCCAGATAGGTTACGTCCATTCACAAATCGACGGCGATTATCTGTTAAAAGATTCAGACCAGGCCACCGCCATCCTGGGCAAGCTGAGAATGGCAAAAGAAGCGGAAGCCAGAAAGCAGCTTATTGGAGGATCCATTGTTGGAGGAAGGCCCAGTAAAGCCGGAAGCGGCATGATGACCGCATTGATAGCCAATATCCAGAGCGGAGACATTACAACAGAGGGAGAACTGCAGCAGGTAATTTCAAGAACGGGAGCCGCTGTAAGTGCAGATCAGTATAACAAGCTCGTAACCACGCTTCAGGACACCCAGAACGGTAAAGATATTGAAATGAATGTAGATAAATCCAGCGTAGAATCTGGTCTGAATGGCATGTCAATATCTGATGGAGATTTCAAGATAGCTAAAACCATTGCCAGAAGGATGTGCGTCCAGTGGAGTCAGGAACATAACGGGATGGAGCCTAATGACTGGCAGAAGCGGGACTTTGTAATACAGGCGCTCACTAATAATATTTCCATCGGTGGAAGCAGCTATAGCGACGTAGAGGAAAGAAAATCCAATATTGCCAATGTTTTCGATACAGATGATCCGGACTACAAAACTGTCGTTTTCACGGATAATAATTCCTATGACGTATATGTAGGGGATGTGCAGGCCCTGCTCGATGGGACGAAAACGGAAGCTGACATTCAATTTACCAGAGAGGGAGGCATGATGTAATGGAGTTTGAATCCGATGAAGACCGGATCAATAGAGTGGTCAATGAGATCAACGATGGGACTGTTCGTGTTAAACATGCCCAGATTACACAGGTACCCCAGGAATATTCTCCAACCGGACAGTATAGACCATTTGATGGGAAGTCCCATATCGTCAGGGAAGTAAAATCTGATGGGGAGGTCATTAACTACGATTCTTCCGGAAAGCCCATTGAACCGACATGGGGAGATAGACTCTCTAAGCTTTGGGACACCATCAAGCAGACGGCAGAGCAAAATCCGTCCATCGAATTTCCGGCGGAAAGCGCCATCAGCTATGTAGGGGACGCCATTAAATCCTCCGTAGAGGAAATGCCTCTCTACAGAAGCACATTCCTCACAGATGAAGAAAGACTGGCCGATGCTGAAAAAATCAGCGATACCGTAGGGATCAGTCCTGAAATCCTGGCAAATAACCAGGGACTCTATGAAAATGCCAAAGAACTCTATGATAAGCAGCAGGCAGGATCCTTCCTGAATGGGGAGCCCTTTTCTGCCGAAACGATTAAGAGCCTTTATCCCGAAGTAGACTTGAGTGATCCTGTTAATGCAGCCCTTGCCCTGAAGAATGCAAAGGAAGTATTGGAGAGCCGTGGAGTCATCCAGAACGAAAGCATTATCAGTGCTATCTCCAATGAATGGAATAATATCAAAAGGACCTGGAACAAAGGATATGAAGCCGGAGAAGCAGGATCCGAAATCGCCAACATCTGGGGAAAAGAAGATAGAGGGGAAATCTCGCTTGAAGAAGCCCTTGACCAGGTGAAAGAGCTGCAGAAAAAAGCAGTGCTCCCGGATAACAGAACACCCTTTGAAACCATACTTTCTGAAACCGCAATGCAAGTGGCCAGAAATTCCAACAGTTTTCCACAAGCCATTGGAGAAGCATACAACTATGGAACCAGCGCCGCAGATAGAATCTTTGGGAAGAAGAATGGAACAGTAGCCAACTGGCTTAATTCTCATATGGCGCTTCCTTCCTTTGCTAAATACATGGGAACCCATGTAATGAATAACCCGGTCGTTGCCCTGGGAATTGCTGCCGGTTTCAGGTACTCCGTATTCATGGGTGCATTCCGTGACAGCTACTATGATGACTATTCCCGGATGAGAACAGCCACAGATACTTATGGAAGACATTTATACACAAAAGAAGAAGCAAGACACCTTGCGGCTGGAGAAGCTGCCCTCCAGGCTGCCGTAGAACAGAAGGGACTCGAAATTGCTTATGGCCCGGTACTTAAGGTATTGGGAAAGGGACCGGCTGAGGCCCTGATTTCTAATACCGCAGCCATGAAAGCCCTTTTAGGAGCAGGCAAGGAAGCTGCCGCCAGAACGGCTATTAGATTATCCGGATATCAGTTTGCCAAAGGCGCCGCCGCTGAAATTGGTGAAGAAGGTGTACAGGATCTCGTATCCTCCATCGTGGAAAACACCCTTGGACATGATAACAAGTCCTTCACTGAAATCATGAAATCTGCAGGAGATGCAATGATCCAGGCCGTACCGTCCGTCATTGGCATGATGGCACCCGGAGCCATTGCACATGGAGCAGGCACCTATGCCGGTATGAAGCATGTATCTGTGCAGACCATGAAAGCCGCTCAGGAAGGAATTAAAAGGCAAGAGGAAAACTCTCTCATCTCGCGTCTTATCGAGCTGAAAGGGAAATCCAACCTTATTAAAAAATCCCCAACCGCCTACTCCGGCGCTATCCAGCGACAGATGGAGCAGAACGATATGGGGACCATCTACATCGACGCAAGGGCCGCATCCGAAGATAGCGCTACCCATGCAGCACTGAATCAGATGGTAGAGAATGGGACCGTAACCGAAAAAGAACTGAACGACTCTATCGCTACCGGGAAGCCCCTGGAGATCCAATCCGGGAAGTATATGCAGACGGCTACTCCGGAGATGAATAGTGCCCTTGAAAACTATCGTACCCTGGATAAAGGGGAAAGAACCTTACATGACCTCCAGGAAATCCGGAACAGGGCGAAGGAGCTGAGAGACATTGTACAGGCCTCCCAGAAGGAACGGGAAGCCATGGCATCCCAGAAAATCCTGGACGAACACTTCAAAAGGGATACAGAGCAGAGCCGGGAAGACCGCGCCACCATGGCAGAACTTCTTTCCGGCGGATTAACCGACCTGAAGGAGAACGCTAAGAATGCCCTTGATGAAGCCGTCAAAGACTGGACCGATAAGCTCCCCAATGCACGGAAGCACGTCGAATACATCAGAAAGAAACAGAATGGCCAGGGCACCGGCGAAGTGGGAATCATTGCCCGCGAAAACGACAGCCAGGGTGGCCAGTGGGAAACGGCCCGCGTATCGTCCAATGAAGGATGGTACAGCGACGCCTGGAAGCAGAAAGGATCCATGCCAACCCAGAGAGACATCCTGGACTACGACCATGAACAGTACCTGAAAGAACTGGAAGCCAGTGTAAAGCCGGGAGACGCCGAAGGGGAAATGGAAATCCAGAACCTCAGCGAAGCAAAGAAGCGCGTCGAATCCCTGGAAAGAGTGAATGATGTCATTGCCGCATTGGATAAAGAAGACCTGGCAGCCCGCACACTGCTCGATTCGGATACCTACGAAAATATCTATACCCCTCTTCTTGCACAGGTGACAGCTGCAGCCAAAGGAACAAAGGCCAGCGAAGCTGCAAGGGACAGTGCCCTCGTCCTGTCAAAACTGGTTGAGAACTACGCTGCCAACTACAAAGTGCCAAAAGAACTGGCATATAGCCGCATCGTATCCATCGTAAGAAACGGCGAAGGAAGTGATCTGACACAGCCGATGTTTGATCTCCGTTATGCCAACGACCCGGTAGAAACGCTAGTTGAATTTAATGAAAGGATAAATAGGCGCAAAAAAGAAGGCCAAGAGGAAAACAAAACCAAGTTATCAGGAAGACATGGAATTGTGTATGCGGAGTCGTATTATGTTCACGCAACGAACTTCCATCATGGACATGTAATTACACCAGAGCAACTAGACGATTTAGATAAGCATTCCGAAACTTTAATCAATGCTGGGATCTCTAAGAGCAGAAAGAAGGGAAAGTTTAACGGCATATCAATTTTATGCAGAATTGATGGTGCGGAAAACTCATATTACGTTGTATTAGAAGTAGATAACAAAGGTACAAAATGGTTTAAGACTGCATTTCCTTTGGAAAAAGGGGCAATAAATAAAATAATAGCAGAATGGTCCGCCAGACGTCTTTCACCTCCGGGAACCGGGGCGCAGGGAGCGGCTGGTCACAACGATTCTGCTATTACTATCAACAGTTTAAGGCAGAGAATAGACGCTGTCAAGAGAAAGGAATTCAGGCAGATGGCTGGAGAGCATGCCTATACAGCGCCGAAAGACAAGCTGAAGATAGCAGCATCCATGGAAGAAAATGGTAAATCCCCGGAGGAAATCTGGAAGGCCACCGGATGGATGAGAGGCCCGGATCATAAATGGAGATTTGAAATCCCAGATAATCTGGACAAGATCGATCTTGCTATTGCAGAAGATGGGAAGCCCCATACCCTGGGAGAGATCTATGATAACCCCGCCCTCTATGAAGCCTACCCAGAGCTGCAGGGTAAATGGGTCCACCTTGAATCGATTCAGGGAACAAAAGATAAACAGGTGCAGGGGTCCTCCGGATACGTTGATGATGGACATATTGTCATTGACAAAGGCCTTCCTGCTGATGAAGCGAAGAGAGTATTGGTCCATGAGATTCAGCACGTAATCCAGGAAAAAGAAGGATTCTCCGGCGGGGGAAACATCTATAAGGCGAAAGAACAGATAAGTAATTCCATCGACCATCTTCTAATAAAGCTGGTGGACCTGGAAATCAAATACCCCGAAGTCAAAAAATACGTCGAAAAGATGGACGACCTCTCTGACCTGTTGGACCATTACGAAGAGAATGATCTGATGGGATACCTGGCCAAGGTGAAGGCGCTCAAGGCCGAGACCAACGCCATGTTTAAGGACCTCAAAATTTCCAAAGAAGAAAAGAAAGAGCTGGCAGATATCGAAAGAGATATGCAGCTTCTGGAAGACGCCGCGAAGCAGGATGATTATGCCGCCTATAGAAGATTAGGAGGCGAAGCCGAAGCCTTCATGACCCAGGCCCGTGCCAAAGACCAGACCGAGAGACAGCGGGATATAGACTTTGATAAAAAATCCGAAGCGAGAATCAAGAGATATGAAGACCTGAAGAAGAGCCTTTCGAAAGAGGAACTGGGCAGCCTGGAAGAACTGGGGAAACTGGAAGATGAAGTGGACTCCTACCGGGAGCAGCCCAACCACGATTTCAAGGAACTGGTCAGAAGAATCAAAGAAGCCGCAGCCGCGAGAAGCAAGATTCCAAACCAGGACTATGTAGTTTTTGAATCCGCCAGGGAAGCGAAGAAAGAGCACACCCATCCGGATCTGCCAATGCCAAACTATGACACTCCTTATGGCCCAGCCATTATCAACTTTGCCGGTAAAGTATTACCGTTTCACACTGATGATGCTGTTAGAACTCATAAGGAAATGCAGCTGGAACTCCTCCTCCGAGTCAATCCCATGATGGATGACTACCACACCGGAATCCGTACCCTTGAAGATATTAAGACGGCGCGGGAAGCATTCACAGATGATAGTGATACATTCGGAGATAACAACGATGATCCAATGTATCCGGACTGGACCTATCGAAAGGCCATGAATGCACTGAAGCGCGGAACTGTTACGATCTATAGTTCTTACCCCATCAAGGATGGTGTGTTTGTTTCCCCATCCAAGATGGAAGCGCAGGAGTACACCGCTGATGGGAAGGTCTATTCCAAGAAGGTGCCACTCTCCGATGTAGCATGGATTAATGGAGAACAGGGAGAGTATGCACCCGTCCATGGTAACATAGACGGTATTTACCGCCAGTCCGGCGGGAAATACCAGGGGGCCTACGATCCGGAGAGAAATGCTATCGAGCTATTTGATGGAGCCAACCAATCCACCGTGATTCATGAAGGCGCCCATATGTACCTGTCTATCCTTGAAAGGATGGAAGACCTCACCGATGAAGACATCCGGAACTATTTCGGAGGGGACCACGAGAAAGCGGCCGCATCGATGCAGAAGGTGAAGAATGACCTTTCTACCATTAGGGAATGGGCCGCCTTCTCAGACAAGCACCTGGAAGAATACAAAGGAACTTTCCTCGAAAAGGAATTCATGAAACACGCCGAAGATATCCGGAACGGAGTCGAAGGTGCCGAAGAAGTATGGATGCAGGAACGATTCGCCAGGGGATTTGAGAAGTACCTGATGGATGGATCCGCGCCGACTAAGGAAATGAAAGGCGTATTCCGGCGGTTTAAATCCTGGTTGAAAGATATCTACAAGACGGCCAAGAGCCTGGGGAAAGTAAAGCTCACCCCGGAAATCAGAGGAATCTATGATCACATGATCGCCACCGACAGGGAAATCGAGGCATGGGCTGCCCAGAGAAAATTGGACTCCATAGACAAGGCCATGAACGTCAATGAAACCGAGGCCGAAAACTTCAAGCACTGGAGTGAAGAAGTCAAAGAGAAGGCCAAGGAAGTCGCCCTGTCCTTCTACATGAAGACCATGAAGAGCGACGCCCTGAAGAATTTCCGAAATTCAATCGATACCGAAGAGAACCGGAGAGACTTTGAAAAGAAACTGGCAGAAGAAAATCCTCTCTACATGATCGAGCAACTGTACAACTCCGGCAACCAGACGGAAGCAGACAAGAAATCGCTCCTCAAGATGAATGGCCTGGAAGAGAAAGACTTCCTGGAATCCGTGAAAGCCATGGGCGGCACTACCAAAGAACGCTGGAATAGACACATAGAAGAGGAAGTGCAGAACTTCCAGGATAATATCCTGACCGAACAGGATGTACGGTCAATGGCAGAATCTGTCCTTGAATCTCCAGAAGGACTCCAGAAGCGATCCCAGATCGAAGCCCACCTCTTAGAAAAGAGAGTCAACCAGTACATTGCCCAAGTCACCTCATCCCAGCTGAAACTCAAGCGAGCGAAGGACAAGGCCAAGGTGGCCATGGAAATCAAAGAACGGTTAGGACTCATCTCATCCGAAGAAAAAGCGGAAATGGGCCGCCAGACCGAACGCATCACCAGGGACGAAGATAAGATACAGAAGCTGGAAGAAAGAGTGAGGAAACTCAAGGACCAGCTGAAGGAAGAAAAAGAGAAATCCGAGAAAGCGGAAAGTCGGAACAAGACATCCGGCGAAGTCATTAATAGACTCAACGGGAATATCAAAGCCCTCCAGGATGAACTGGAAAAAGAAAGAGCTAAATCCTCAGAACAGAAAGACACCATCACCGACTCCGAAGCTACCGTAGCCGACCTCTCCGCCCAGTTAAGCGATATGGTAGAAGGCCTTAAAGAATCCCGGAAGGCCATGAGACTGGACTACAAACTCATGAAGGACGACGCTGCCTCCACCCTGGGAGAAGAAACCGTATCCCACGCGACATCCTGGAAATGGTGGGAGAACAAAGCAAGAATCGCCAATGTAAGAGCCATGAAGGCCATGGAGAAAAACGACTTTGAAGAAGCCGCTTACCAGAAACAGGTAGAGACCCAGTGTATCCTCATGAGCCGCATGGCCAAAGAGAACATAGACGAGATCAAACACGCCCTTCATGGAGGAGGAAAACTCACCACCGCCCAGTACAACGAAGGGGGGATGGACCGGTATGGCATCCTGGGCATTCTCAACCGGATCGGAAGAAAAGAAAAACCTGTCCTCATGAATGATGACGCCCGGTATTTCGTGCAGCATTTAGCCTACATTTCAGGCCTCACCAACAAGGATGGGGAACTCCCACTTGATGATAAAGGCCTACCCCGTGAATTTGACTGGAAAGCCCTGGACATCGACCTGAACCCCGATGCAGCATTGGGAGGGCCAAATTTAGGGAAAGAAACCGTCGCTCCCTGGATGAAAGCCCTCTTCAATTCCAAAGAGCCAAGAAAGATGATGGACCTTAAGATGAACGACCTCCGTGAAATTTTCAAAGCCATCAAAGCGGTGTACAAGATCGGAAGAAGGGAATACGAAGGGAACACACTGGGAACATCCTTTGAAAATGCGGCCGCCAAAATCGAAGACGAGATCATGACCAAGTGGACCCACAGCAAACGGCCTCCACTTGAAAAGGCGCTCCAGGCCCGCACACTAGACAGGGCTGCCGAGAAATTCCACAAACTGGTGAAAGACATTACCCTTCCGGAAATCCTCATCGAGAGGATGGGGAAGGAATTCTATCAGTATGTGTATGTTAGTATCGACAAAGCCTCCGCCGTCCGCAGGAAGATGAAACAAGACGCCAACAAGAAGATTCAGAACCTATTCTCCATGTACTCCAGAAAAGAATGGACCGCCATGAGAAGCAAGAAGGACTATACCTACGGATATGACTCCACCGGCCAGCCCTATCACTGGACCAAAGAACAGGTACTTTGCATGGCCCTCAACATGGGAACCCAATCCAACAGAGCAAGACTCATTGAGACCGTAGGCGGGAACGAGGCCCAGATGATGGACTTCCTGGACAGAACATTGGATAAGAGAGACTGGGACTTTGTAGAAGGCATCTGGTCCCACGTTAATGAGTACTGGGGAGAACGGAATAAGATCCAAAACGACCTTTATGGAACCCCCATGGGAAAGGTACCGGGACTGAAGATCCAGCTCAGAAACGGAAGAACCGTTAACGGCATGTACTATCCGATTAAGTATGACCAGAAACTTGCAGGAATCACCAACGAACGCGCAGCCAACGAAATCGCTGCCGAAGACCTCCAGGGGATCTCCGCATTCGCACTAGGTATGGGATCCACCAAATCCCGTGAAAAGGGCTCCGGCGGCCAGCTCCTGAGACTGGACCTTGATGTATATACTTCCCACATTTCCGAAGCTATCCAGCACGTTTCCATGAGAGAGGCCACCGTAGACGTATACAAGCTGCTGAATAGAAAAGAAGTAGTCAGCACCCTTGAAAGAACCATCGGCCCGGAAGGACTGAACATGCTCCGCCAGTGGGTAAGTGATAACTGGCACTCCTCCATTATTGAAATGAGCGAGTGGAATGGAACGCTGAACCGCTTCCGGCATAACTACGCATTCGCCACCATGGGATATCGCGTTTCCACCGCCCTCCTGAACGTCCTGAACATCTTTGGGATGATGGACCGGATGGGACCGTACAACGCATTGAAAGCCACAGCGGACTTCTACTTTGGAGGCGGACCCAATGCCTTCCGAAACGTGAGAGACCAGTATAGATTCATTACCCAGAAATCCACCTACATGAGAGAACGCGCAGCCAACATGGATAGAGATATGGCATTAATGGACAAGATCCAGGTAGGCCAAAATGAATCTGAAATCAGATCCCTCATTACACATGGTAAATACGGAATCGACAAAATCAACTCCGGCGCCTTTAAGATCATGGCCTGGACAGATGAAATGTTCTCATTACCTGAATGGATGGCTACATATAAAGGCACCATGAGAAAGCTCACCCTGGAAGGCAAGCTCTCCCGGGAAGAGATGAACGCCGAAGCCGTAAGACTGGCAGACAAAGCCGTTAGAGAAACATTCGGATCCGGAGAAGTAAAAGACCAGACAGCCTTCATGAGACAGAAAGGCGCCATTTCCGAAATGACAGCATTCTTCTCTTACACTAACCTGGTAACAAATCAGTTTATCCGTGCCGGATACGAAATGTACGACCACAGGAACATCAAGCCTTTACTCACAGCTACCCTCTTCTGGTGGCTGCTGAATGGATTCTTTGAAGCCTGTCTCCGTGAACTTTGGGACGACTCGAAGGACGACGACAAGTGGAGAAAGAAACTCATCTACGTCATGTCCTCCGGCGGACCCCTGGGAGGCGTACCGGTAATCCGTGAAGCCCTCCCGTCCGTAGCCAACTACATAGCTAAAGGCGGCAAAGGCCAGCTCCAGGACCTGGCACCGGATGTACCGGCACTGGGAGGCCTGACCTATTTGGGCAAAGCACTCCAGAGCTCTTACAAGGGAGACACACTGGAGACCGGAAGAAACATCAATAAAGCCGTGACCAGAAGTACTCCATTTTCCTTGCCCGATACTATCGTAGACGGTTACTGGAATTTCCTCAGGCTTATGAGCACAGACAGCCACACCTTGACGGAATTCATTTATAAGTCAGCATTTGATAAACCGCTGAAAGAAGAAAAGGATAAGAAGACCAATGAAAGGAGGTGAGAACCATGATTAACGACAACACGAACAAAGTAACCTACAAAGGCGATGGATCCACAACCGTATTTACGTTTGGGTTTCAGGTTATTTCAAAATCAGATCTGACAGTCGTCAAAGTAGATAGTGAAGGAAATGAAACCCAGCTCTCATCTGACTACTACGTGGATTTGACCAAAAACACCGTGACCTATCCGGGATACGCCCCAGGGGAGGAACCGGCGGAAAGCGAGCGCCCGGCGAAACTGGCTGCAGGGGAATCACTCGTCATCTACCGATCCACGTCTATTACCCAGGAATCGTCTTTAGGGAAGATCTGGCCATTCACGGTCATCGAAAAAGGCCTGGACAAACTGACCATGATCATCCAGGACATCTACGAAAAAGTAAACCGCTCCGTCAAACTCCCGGTAGGGACCAGCTTCAAAGGAGACTTTACTTTACCGAACCCGAAGGCCGGGAACTGTATTGCATGGAGCTCCGATGGGACAAAGCTGGAAAACCAGGACGTACTGACACCGGCGAAACAATTAGTGGAAGAAGCCAAGACCTATGCTGCCAATGCGAAAACCAGTGAGACAAATACGCAGACACTGAAGGCCGATGTAGAAGCGCTTAAGACATCCGTCAATACTCAAGCAGAAAACAAGAAACAGGAAATCATGAAATTCGCCATGGACCTGGAAGACCAGCAAGAGTCGGACCTGTCGTCCTATGCCAAGACGCTGGAAGACCAATTCGGGACCAGCAATGAAAACGCCCAGAAAGAACTGGCCACCTATGTTGCATCAGCGAAGGAATATGCGGAAAAGGCCGAGAAGGCCACGAGCTATAATCCTGACGAGCACTACACCAAGACTGAAGTCGATGAAAAGATCAAAACCGCCATTGCAGCCATTGCCGATTATGATTCAACCGCATTCTAAGGAGGAGCTATGATAAGGGTAATAAACAATTCCATATACCTTACCCGTGGGGACTCCGCATCCATCCAGCTCAAAATCACCCAGGTAGACGATGACACCGATTATACCCCGGAGGATGGGGACGTGATTACCTTCTCCCTGAAAAAAGATCCGACACAATCCAAGACGCTGCTCTCTAAAACCTTGAGTAACGAGACACTTGTGATTAATCCGGAAGACACGAACAACCTGGCATACGGCAGATATGTCTATGATATCCAGCTCACGAAAAAAAGATGGGACAGTCCAGACGATTATCCCGCCTCATATTTTCAAGCTGGATAAGGAGGTGACCTTCTGATGAAATCGCTGAAAGGGACACTGACAATCAAGGGAAGACTGAGAGGAATCCTGTATGCTCCAACATCCGCAGAGGGAATGACCCTTCAGGAAAAGACAGTCACACCAACAACGGTAGATATCACTGTACTTCCGGATGGAGTGAATACGGCACTGATGAAAGTCACAGTAAAAAAGATCCCGTCTAACTATGGGAGAATCACCTGGGACGGAGAGAAATTAACCATTGAATAGGAGGAACCGTGAGTAAAAGTGTAAAAATCAATGGGACCACATACGAAGGAGTCCCGAAAGTTTCCATTCCCAACGCCACCGGTACCGGCAACGCTGATTTCTATGACACCAGCTCCGCCACCGCAACAGCAGCCAACATCCTTTCCGGGAAAACGGCTTATATCGGAAGCGGCGCCATTTCCGGATCCATGGTCAATAACGGAGCCGTCTCCGGCACCATCGATAAAAAAGCCGGAACGTATACTATTCCGGCGGGCTATCATAGCGGCACAGGCAGCGTAAGCATCTCCACGACCGAACAGGCCAAGCTGATTTCCGCCAACATCAAATCCGGAATCACCGTTTTGGGAGTCAGTGGATCGGCCAGCGTAGTGGACACATCCGATGCAACCGCAGCCGCCGGGAACATCGTCACAGGTAAGACGGCTTATGTAAACGGAGCGAAAATCACCGGAACCCTGACGTCGATTTCCGTCTACCAGGATAGCGACACAAAGGCGCTCACCATATCTTGAAATCCAGTGTTAAACTGGCCGGGGCTACCTATGCCGATGTAGAACAGGTAAATATTCCCACATCGGCAGGAGGGGAAGCCACTTACACCAACGTCTCAGACAGCACCGCCACCGCCGCGGATGTAGCCCAGGGTAAGATCTTCTACACTTCCGGCGGAACGAAGACAACCGGAACGGCCACTACCTACACAGATTACGACGAAGTTTCATTCTAGGAGGGCATATGATTAAAGTACATCTTGATAATACCCAGATTATCGTGCCGCTTACCGGCAGCATGGAAATCGCAGATATCGAAGGAACGACAGTCACACCGGATAAAGTACTCTCTGGATATAAATTCATCGGGACCGATGGAGAACTCACAGAGGGAACCTACACACCGGAATCCTATACAGACTTTGATGAAAGTGCATTTTAAGGAGGAACCACAATGGCTGAAAAAGGACTTGTAACTAAGAGCTATCTCACCGCAACAGCGGACGCTATCAGAGCGAAACTCGGCACTACGACCAAATACAAACCGTCTGAATTTGCCGATGCTATCGGAAAAATTACCGGGGGGGGTACATCTTCCGGCGGGGTTAATTCTTTAATCGGTTACTGCTTTACGGATAGCGCGGTAAATGTTGCTACTTTAAGCGAAAGCGAACTGGCGGATTATCTGAACTATATGGGGCCCATGGGTGCACTTGCAACCAACACATCTGCTCCAATCATGCTCGTATACACCGGAGCCACAATGACGGATACCATCGCAAACAATCTGAATCAGTTTATGGCAACGGTAGGATCCTACGGATTCGTATTCCACCTTGCGATTGACGAAAACCTTTCCAGCAACTTCACCGCCACATCCAACCTTATCATTCATACATTCTCATAAGGAGGCCTATTATGGCGGAAAAGGGACTAATCACGAAATCTACACTCACAGACATTGGAAATGCCATCAGGAGCAAGAACGGACTCACGACAACGTACAAACCGGCTGAAATGGTCGAGGCTATTAAAGCTATTTCAACAGGGACAGTCGCTTTACCCAAAATGACATTCCTCTATTTTGAAAGCCCGATGGGGGATACAACTTCCCTTAAAATGAAAGCGATCACTCTAAGTGACCTTGATGAAGAAAAGACAAAATGGGAAGCACTTTACGAAGGACTTGCAAATACAAGCAATGCAGTTAATTCTCGCACCGTAGATGATTACATGATAGCTGCCATTATCCATAATAGCGATAAGCTCATCATGGACGAGGCCAACGTATATAGAAACGATACTTTCAAAGACTTATTCAGCAAGACTTACAACATCCTGACTTACGTTACTGGGCTCGAATGTAATACACCGTTACTAGTCCCTTCCACCAAACTCAGCGTTTATCAGTCTACCATTCGAAACTGGATTAACATTGTCGGGAGCGCTGATAATATTATTGCGTATGACGCTTAATTAATTGCCTCAGAGGGGGAGGTGACGTATGGAAATTGATCAGTTTGTAGAAGTGCTGGAAAGAGCAGCGACAAGACTGGCGGAATACTGGCCGGAGAAGATAGTAGTGGCAGGCGCCATTGCAGCCGTACAGTTTCATCTGGAATTACTGGCACTCTTTACCACACTTATCATCATTGACCTGGCCACGAAATGGATCGAACTGGCTTACAACACTATCAAGACCGATGCATACACGCCAGATATTATCGAAAGTATCAAAGCAATACCCCAGGCCCACCGGATGGGAATTATCTCATCGAGAAAGATGAAGACCCAGTTTTGCGGAAAGATTATTGTATATGCCCTGGTTGTCATGGCAGGAAGCATCATGGATACCATGACAACCCAGGCCCATGGATATGGCCTGGTCATGCCGTTGTGCATATCTTACCTTGCGGCATCGGAGCTGCTGTCTATCATTGAGAACCTGGACGATGCAGGAGTATCTGCCGTCCATGATCTGGTAGCATTAATAAAGCGAAGGAGGGGAGTATAAATGAAAGTAGTAGATCTGAGTGACTGGAATGATCATATCAACTGGTCCCACATGATCGATAACGGAGTCGAAGGCATGATCTGCAAAATTTCGGAAGGCCGCACGTTGTCAGAACTCCATGGGAAGCACATCTCCGGCGCCGCGGCCCGCGGGCTCAAATGGGGAGTATACTGCTTTACCCACGCCCAGACAACCGAACGCGCCGAAGAAGAGGCACAGGTAGTGATGGATGCACTGGACTCCCTGGGATATGGAGACCCGCCCCTGGGAATCTGGCTGGATGTAGAATCACCGGAAGTCATCGGCCAGTTATCGCAAGACGTGACAGCCGTATGCAGCGCTTTTATCTCAAAGTGCAATGCAGCCGGATGCAGCGCGGGAATCTATGCCAGCCTGAGTACTCTCGTAAACAATATTAACGTGGGGGACCTGGCGGACTACGTGCCGTATTGGTGTGCGCAGTACAGCAACGCATGTGATTTCAAAGGGTACTTCCCGGATAACTCTTTGTATGGGTGGCAGTTTACCGATAAATACATGATTGATAATGCCCCCTACGACATGAGTGAATGGTACTGAAGGTGAGAGAATATGACTGATGTAAGATTCAGAAATATGCTGATCGCCGTCACTATCGTTTGCGTAGCCTTCGCCGCTGTCGCCGTCCTGTACCTGAATCATAAATATGATGAGGAACACAAGCCGAAAGTACTATCCGAAGAACAAGTGAAAGAACCCAAAGCGGTAGCCAGAGAAATCCACGTTACCGAGCCAGCCGCCAATACGATCGTAAGGGAGATTGAGAAGTCGTCCGGATCAACACCAGCTATCACTTACTACATACAATCCCCGGATACGAAAACCGCTGCCGAGCAGGTGCAGAAGCAGATAGAAACAAAAGACCCCGCAGCGCCCGAAATGGTAACAAAGAAAAGTGACCGCACGATCATTTCTCCGACTTCCGATAACCAGGCTGTAAACGTATACAAAATAACCCTGAAAAAGGAGCATAAAATTAAAACAGGTATGACCGTAATTAACAGAAAGATCTATCCAACCATTGGATACCAGGCCGGTAGATGGGAAACATTAGCCCAGCTGAACGCTGATGGAATCAAAGGCGGGACAGTCATGTATACCCTGAAAGAGTGGTAATTGAAAAAGCAGTTATCAAATACTATCTGACAACTGCTTTTTCAATTGGATATCTATCATAGCTATTATTGACCGTACATACAAAATCTTCCGCCGCAATTTTAAAATCTCAAAATTGACCGGAAAAAGAAAATCAGATAAAAACGTAGCAAATCGGACATATATCTTTCCGCTTTTTTTCCGCTTTTATTATTGAATCAGTGTATATAAATGCAAGAAAACGTAGGAAAACTTAGGAAAGAGCAAGAAAGGAGAGCTTGAGAACGCCGATATTATCGGGCATCTGAGAGGCAGATGGATTTTTCCAGTATTTATCGGATGTATTACATATTACTTCCGATAACATTAAATTATCGGAACCTATTCATAAAGGC
>ERZ1034847.35-NODE-35-length-85284-cov-68.062678_pt1 | contig 85284 bp, 89 predicted proteins | sample MGYA00520633_ERZ1034847 | MGnify/ENA primary metagenome ERZ1034847 (study PRJEB33766, sample SAMN09781732) | gut metagenome | biome: gut microbiome | host: Homo sapiens | place: Madagascar | study: EMG produced TPA metagenomics assembly of the PRJNA485056 data set... | reverse complement strand
TTCAGGTCAAGTTAGTATGAATTAATTTATTCAATCTTGTCAAATGGCTAAAAATCTAGCCTTAAGAACGTTAAAACCTCAAAAACCACACAGTGATTTTATCATCTTGATTGTTTTCAAGACTGAAATTGTTGTGTGGTTTTATTGTAAAGCTAGTTTTTGCCCAACCTCTTTTAAAATCTAAAAATCTTAAAATAAGAAAGTGAAGAGTGGGCGCGATAACGCATTGTATCAATATTTTAGTTTTTTTGATATAATTATCTTGATATGCAAAAGTTGTCTAATGTACGGCATTTTATGGAAAGGAGCCTGCCATGTCGGATTATTTAAGTGTCTCGAGTTTGACTAAATACCTTAAATTAAAATTTGATCGTGATCCTTATTTGGAGCGAGTTTATTTGACAGGTCAGGTCTCAAATTTTCGTCGTCGTCCAACGCATCAATATTTTTCGTTGAAAGATGAAAATGCGGTGATTCAAGCGACGATGTGGGCAGGAATCTTTAAAAAACTTGGTTTTGAGTTGGAAGATGGCATGAAAATCAATGTTGTTGGTCGTGTCCAACTTTATGAACCAAGTGGTTCTTATTCGATTATTATTGAAAAAGCTGAGCCAGATGGAATTGGTGCCTTAGCGATTCAGTTTGAACAATTGAAGAAAAAATTAGCAGAAGCTGGTTATTTTGATGAGCGACATAAGCGTCAATTACCACAATTTGTTAAGAAACTTGGTGTTGTTACCAGTCCAAGCGGAGCGGTCATTCGTGATATTATCACGACCGTTTCACGACGTTTTCCAGGGGTTGAAATCCTCCTTTTTCCAACAAAAGTTCAAGGTGAAGGTGCTAGTCAGGAAGTGGCTGCAAATATCGCCAAAGCCAATGAGCGAGACGACCTTGACCTTTTGATTATCGGTCGTGGGGGAGGTTCGATTGAGGATCTCTGGGCGTTCAATGAGGAAATCGTTGTTCAAGCCATTTTTGAATCACGTTTGCCAGTTATTTCAAGTGTCGGACATGAAACTGATATGACTTTGGCGGATTATGTGGCTGATCGTAGAGCGGCAACACCAACAGCAGCCGCTGAATTAGCAACGCCAGTAACGAAAGCTGATATTGTTTCTTGGATTGCGGAGCGCCAAAATAGGGCTTATCAAGCTAGTTTGCGCGTGATTAAACAAAAACAAGAATGTTTGGATAAGCTAGTAAAATCCGTTATTTTTAGACAACCTGAGCGATTATACGACGGATATGTTCAAAAATTGGATCGTTTGACAACTCAGTTGACGAACACTATGCAAACTCAATTTAATCAGGCTAGTCAACGGCAACAACTGCTAAATCAACGTCTTTTGGCTGTTGACTTAGGAAGTGATATTCAACGTTATCAAGAGCGTTTAGAAGCTTTTCAACGCCTTTTAATATCTAACATGACAAGTCAATATGATAGTAAGTTAGCACGATTTGAAAAGGCACAAGATGCTTTGCAGTCTTTGGATACTAGTCGAATTATTGCTAGAGGCTATGCCATGGTACAAAAAAACGAAGAAATTATCTCAAGCGTGACAGATGTAGCGGTAGGCGACCAATTGACTGTTCGACTAAAAGACGGTCAGCTTGAAGTGGAGGTAAAAGATGCCAAATAAAAAAACATTTGAAGAAAATTTACAAGATCTAGAAGCTATTGTTACCAAACTTGAAAATGGTGATGTCGCTTTGGAAGATGCTATCGCAGAATTTCAAAAAGGCATGGTGTTATCAAAAGAGCTTCAAAAAACGTTAGAATCTGCTGAAAAAACACTTGTCAAAGTGATGCAGGCTGACGGAACAGCAACGGAAATGGATGCTTAATGGATAAATTAAACGAAATCAATCAGGCAATTCGACGTTATTATGCACCGTCAGATGTTGTTTCGCCAGAGTTAATTGAAGCGATTCTTTATTCTGTGGAGGCAGGCGGAAAACGTATCCGTCCCTTGATTTTCTTAGAAATTCTGGAAGGTTTTGGGATCGAGTTGACAGAAGGTCATTTTGATGTGGCAGCTGCTCTTGAAATGATTCATACAGGTAGTTTGATTCATGATGATTTGCCAGCAATGGACGATGATGATTATCGTCGTGGGCGTTTAACTAACCACAAAAAATTTGATGAAGCAACGGCGATTTTAGCAGGAGATAGCCTCTTTTTAGACCCATTTGGTTTGGTGGCAAATGCTGCGCTATCAGCTGATACCAAAGTTCGTTTGATTGCAGAATTATCACAAGCTTCAGGCACTTATGGCATGGTTGGTGGACAGATGCTTGATATGAAAGGCGAAGAGCGTAAGCTTAATCTTTCAGAATTGCAAATGATTCATGCAAATAAAACAGGGAAATTGTTGACTTTTCCAGTTGTGGCGGCAGGAATTGTTGCGAATTTAGCAGCTGATGATTTAAAGTCATTGCGCAAAGCTGGTAGCTTGGTTGGGTTAGCTTTCCAAGTTCGTGATGATATTTTAGATGTGACAGCCACATTTGAAGAAATTGGAAAAACACCGAAAAAAGATTTGCTTGCTGATAAGGCGACTTATCCAAGCTTGCTTGGTTTAGAAAAATCATATGACATTTTGAATCAATCAATCGACCAAGCGCTAGCTATTTTCCAAAAACTTTCGGAAACACAAGCGTTTAATGCAGGAAAAATCACTGAAATGATAGAAAGGTTGCGACTAAATGCCTAAGGAAAGAGTTGATGTGCTTGCCTATAAACAAGGGCTTTTTGAAACGCGTGAACAAGCAAAACGTGGTGTTATGGCAGGTTTGGTTGTCAATGTGATTAATGGTGAGCGCTATGACAAACCAGGTGAGAAGATTGACGACGGGACGGAGCTAAAGCTCAAAGGTGAAAAATTAAAATACGTTAGCCGTGGTGGGCTGAAATTTGAAAAAGCTTTACAAGTTTTTGAGATTTCTGTTGACGGTCAAACGACAATCGACATCGGTGCTTCAACAGGTGGTTTTACCGATGTGATGCTTCAAAATGGTGCAAAACTTGTCTATGCGGTTGATGTTGGTACCAATCAATTGGTTTGGAAACTTCGTCAGGATGAACGGGTTCGTAGCATGGAGCAGTACAATTTCCGCTATGCAGAATTGGCGGATTTTACAGAAGGTCAACCGACTTTTGCTAGTATCGACGTTAGCTTTATCTCTTTGAATCTGATTTTGCCAGCGCTTCACAATATTTTAGCTGATAATGGTCAAGTTGTGGCTCTTATCAAACCACAATTCGAAGCAGGACGTGAGCAGATTGGTAAAAATGGAATCGTTCGTGATAAAGCTGTTCATCAAAAAGTTTTGGAAAATGTGATAGATTTTGCTCTAAATTACGGATTTACAGTTAAAGGGCTTGATTTTTCACCGATTCAAGGTGGACATGGTAACATTGAATTTTTGGCTCATTTGGAAAAATCAGCTGACGCTCAAAATTTAGTGACTGCCATGATTCCAGAAATTGTAGAAAAGGCGCATAAGGAATTTAAAGATGAAAAAGAGTGAACGTTTAGAATTAATCAAAAAAATTGTTGCTGAAAATGCTGTTGAGACACAGCATGATTTGCTAAAATTGCTTGAAGCAGAAGGGTTGACATTAACGCAAGCTACTGTTTCACGTGACATGAATGAAATTGGTATCATCAAAGTACCGTCACCTGAAGGTCCTTATATTTATGGGCTTTCAAAAGATAAAACTAAAAAAGTTGGTCAAGTTTCTGTGCCAATTAAAAGCACTGTTCTTGCGATTTCAGAAGAAACAGCAGGACTTGAAAACATGATTAATCTTGATGTGCTTCCAGGAAACAGCCGTTTGATTAAACGCTTCTTGTTGGAAGATTTTAAAGATGTGATTTTCAGCATTATTGCTGACGATGATAGTTTGTTAGTAGTTGCTAAAACAGCTGAAGGAGCAGCAGCAATTCGCCAAGAAGTGCTTAAATGGATGAAAGACCGTAACTAAGGGAGGTCACCCAATGCTTTTAGAAATTTCCATTAAAAATTTTGCCATTATCGAAGAAATCTCGCTCACTTTTGAAAATGGTATGACGGTTTTGACAGGGGAAACTGGAGCGGGGAAATCGATTATTATTGATGCCATGAACCTCATGTTGGGGGCGCGGGCTAGTCTTGACGTTATTCGTCACGGGGCTAACAAGGCTGAAATTGAAGGGCTTTTTTCGGTTGGTGAAAATCCTGCGCTCACACAGGTTTTGGAAGAAAATGGCATTGATGTGACAGAAGAATTGATTATTCGCCGTGACATTCTGCAAAATGGTCGTTCTATCGGTCGTATCAACGGACAAATGGTGAATCTGACAACGTTACGTGCAGTTGGGCAGTATCTCGTTGATATTCATGGGCAGCATGACCAAGAAGAATTGATGAAGCCCAATATGCACATTCGGATGTTGGATGAATTTGGTAATGAACAGTTTACTGATGTCAAAAAACATTATCAAGAGCTTTTTGAAAGCTATCGTCAATTGCGTAAGCGTGTCGTGACCAAGCAAAAAAATGAACAAGACCATAAAGCGCGTATTGAAATGCTAGAATTTCAGATAGCAGAGATTGAAGCGGCAGCCTTGAAAGCTGGTGAGGACCAAGTGCTCAACCAAAAACGTGATAAATTGCTTAATCATAAAAACATTGCAGATACGTTGACCAATGCTTATGTCATGCTTGATGATGAAGAATTTTCAAGTCTGTCTAATATTCGTTCAGCCATGAATGATTTGATGACGCTCGAAGAATTTGATGCTGACTATAAGGAAATGTCAGCCAACGTTTCAGAAGCTTACTATATCTTAGAAGAAGTCACGAAACACCTAGGTGATGTCATTGATGACCTTGATTTTGATGCGGGAAGTTTGCAACAAATCGAGGTGCGCCTAGAGGTGATTTATAGCATTACACGCAAATACGGCGGTAATGTTGATGATGTTTTAGAGTATTATGATAATATCACCAAGGAATACAATCTTTTGACTGGAAATAATAAATCATCTGATGACATGGAAAAAGCCCTTAAGCGCTTGGAAAAAGAATTGATTGTTGCTGCTGAAGAACTCAGTCAAGAACGTCATGCCTTGGCTAAAGATTTGGAAGCTGAAATCAAGCAAGAATTAGCTGATTTATATATGGAAAAGGCTGACTTTCAAGTCCAATTCACCAAAGGAAAATTCAATCGTGATGGTAATGAGGGTGTTGAATTTTACATTTCAACAAACCCTGGCGAAGGCTTCAAACCACTCGTTAAAGTTGCGTCTGGCGGTGAAATTTCTCGCTTGATGTTGGCTATTAAATCGGCATTTTCACGTAAAGAGGACAAGACAAGTATCGTCTTTGACGAAGTGGATACTGGTGTATCTGGTCGCGTTGCGCAAGCTATTGCTCAAAAAATCTATAAAATCGGAAGTAACGGACAAGTCTTGGCAATATCGCATTTGCCACAAGTGATTGCTGTTGCTGATTATCAGTTCTTTATCGAAAAACGCAGTGATGAAAATACGACTGTTTCAACGGTTCGCTTGTTGACCGAAGAAGAACGGGTAGAAGAAATCGCTAAAATGCTTGCTGGTAGCAATATTACCGAAATGGCTCGCGAACAAGCTCGCGAACTTTTGAAGAAATAAAATTGAAGCCGCAAGGCTTCTTTTTTGCGCAATTAGACTTTCTCTGATAAAATATCCCCTAAGTTTTAAAAATTTGGTATAATTAATGTTAGAATAAAATTTAGATACAAGTATTGAAAGTATGATAGGATAGAAAATGAGTAAAATTAAAATTGTTACGGATTCCTCTTTAACTATTGAACCTGAATTGGTTGAAAAATATGATATTACTGTTATCCCGTTAACGGTCATGATTGATGGTGTCGTGTATTCAGATAGTGATTTGAAAGAAGAAGGAAAATTCCTTAACATGATGCGAAACAGTAAGGAATTGCCAAAAACAAGTCAGCCGCCAGTAGGTGTTTTTGCAGAAGTTTATGAAAACTTGATGAAAAATGGTGCTGAGCATATTGTTTCCATTCATATCGCACATACACTTTCAGGGACAGTTGAAGCAGCACGTCAAGGGGCTAATCTAGCAGGTGCTGACGTTACTGTTATTGACTCGACCTTTACAGATCAATGTCAAAAATTCCAAGTTGTTCAAGCTGCAAAATTGGCTCAAGAAGGTGGTAGCTTAGAAGAAGTTATTGCTAAAGTTGAAGAAGTTTGTCAAAAGTCTGAACTTTATATTGGTGTGTCAACACTTGAAAACTTGGTAAAAGGTGGACGTATCGGACGTGTGACTGGTCTTATTAGCTCACTCCTTAACATTAAAGTTGTTATGGAAATGGTTGATTGTGAATTAAATCCAATTATTAAAGGACGTGGTCTAAAAACGTTCAATAAGTGGCTAGACAATTTTATTGAATATGCTAAAGGTAAAAAAGTAGCAGAAATCGGTATTTCTTACTGTGGTACGGCTGATATGGCAAATGGATTTAAGGAAAAGTTACAAGTGTTAGGAGCTCCGATTGCTGTTCTTGAAACAGGTTCAATTATCCAAACACATACTGGTGAAAACGCCTTTGCAGTAATGGTACGTTATGAGTAAGAAAAAGAATATTTTAACTGGGTTTGCTTTCTTTTTAGTAAGCCTTCTTCTGTTTATTGTTATTTTTAGTGTGCTGATTCCAAAATCTGATACAGAGCTAACAAAGGAAGATTTTTTGGCGCAAGAAGCGACACCGTTTAATTATGTGGCGATTGGTGATTCGTTGACGGAAGGGGTCGGTGACACTACTAGCCAAGGTGGTTTTGTTCCCTTGCTAGCGCAGAGTTTAACGGATACCTATGATTATCAAGTTACCGATAGTAATTACGGTGTTTCTGGAAATACCAGCAAGCAAATCTTGCGGCGGATGCAAGAAAAGACAGACATTCAAAAATCGCTGGCTAAGGCAGATATGATGACCTTAACCGTTGGTGGAAATGATGTCATGGCGGTTATTCGAAAGAATTTAACGAGTTTATCTGTGTCATCTTTTACCAAACCTGCCAAATCTTATCAGAAACGCTTGCGTCAGATTATTGAATTAGCGCGTGCAGAGAATGAAGATTTGCCGATTTATATTTTGGGTATTTACAATCCGTTTTACCTCAATTTCTCTGATATGACGGAAATGCAAGAAATCGTTGATAATTGGAATGACGCTACTGAAAGTGTCACCGAAGAGTATGATAATGTCTATTTTGTGCCTATCAACGATGAGTTATATAAGGGAATTAATGGTGAAGAAGGAATTGTTTCAACTTCTGGTGACCAGACAACCGTGATTAACGATGCACTTTTTAGTGGTGACCATTTTCACCCAAATAATATTGGTTACCAAATCATGTCAGATGTAACAATGGAGAAAATCAGTGAAACTAAAGAAGAATGGAAAGAAAATTAATTGGTGGAAATGGGGATTTCTCCTCATTTTGGCTATAAATATTGCGTTTGTTGGTGTTGTTGCTAGTCGTTTGATTCAAGTGCGGGAACCAGCGGCTGAGAACGTTAGTTCTAAACAAACGGATAGTGTTAAGGTTGGGACTTTTTCAACAAATCGTGACCAATTAAACGAAACTGTTGCTGCTTATTTGGAAGATTATCAGACAGACCAGATGTCTTATACCGTCTATGCCACATCATCAGCGATTATGTTTGAAGGGACATACACACTTTTAGGCTATGAAGTGCCTCTTTATATTTATTTTCAACCTAGCCGTCTTGATTCTGGGGCAGTTCAGCTAAAAATTACATCATTTTCAGTTGGCACACTTTCCTTGCCTGAATCAGAGGTTTTGAAATACATTAAATCAAGTTATAAATTGCCAAGTTTTGTCGAAGTTTTGCCAGACGAGTCAGCGATCAATATTAATATTCAAAATCTGGAGAACGATGCAGACATTTATTTGGAAGCGACAACTATCGATCTTGTCGGAGACCAATTTAACTTTGATATTTACAAGAAAAGCGACTAAAAAAACGTTTAAAACTTGACTTAAAAAGTATTTTTTGGTATCATAGAATGTGTTAGGTTATTAACGCTTATAAAATAATTGGAGGATTTGTTAAATGGCTAACAAACAAGATTTAATCGCTAAAGTTGCAGAAGCAACTGAGCTTACTAAAAAAGATTCAGCAGCAGCTGTAGATGCAGTATTCTCAGCAATCGAAAGCTTCCTTTCTGAAGGCGAAAAAGTTCAATTAATTGGTTTTGGTAACTTTGAAGTTCGCGAACGCGCAGCTCGTAAAGGTCGTAACCCACAAACTGGTGAAGAAATTAAAATTGCAGCTTCAAAAGTACCTGCATTCAAAGCTGGTAAAGCACTTAAAGACGCTGTAAAATAATTAAGTAGAAAAGAACCTTGTCATATCAACGTTTGTTTAGTCTGACAAGGCTCTTTTTTTGCTTTGTTAAAAGTTTTGGGGCATTTTTGGGACATAAGCTCTAAAGAACTTGTTGAAGGTTTTATGGTATAATCAAATTATGAAATCCTTAGCTTATTAGCTATCAGAATCAACAGAGAAAGATCAGAAGAGAGTGTGTTATGGATAAATCCTTATTAATCGTTGTCATTTTTTTAGGTGTTTTTTCAATTTTGAAAGTTATCATGTTTATCGCTTATAGCTTTGTGATGAAACCTAAAATAGATGAAAACGGCAAGATCATTGAACAAGAAAAGGCAGAAGAAGAAACCGAAGAAGCTTAACCAAAAGAAGATGATGACTTCTGGGACAATTGGTGATAAGAAAGTCTTTTTTTGATACTTTCCTTAGGAGGTGGTGCCGTCGGCAGGTTCGACAGTCCAGTGGACTGTTGAAGGGCTCCGAGGAATTCTTAAGAGTCGCAGTGGTTGACTGGCAGTTCTCATTTTGCTTCGCAAAATTGCGACCAACCTAGTCAACTGTGCGGGGGTGGTACAACGAACTATGAATATTGGGATTCTGTACCACTCCCTCAAAACTTCCGGGTGGTTGGTTTTATTGATGTTGCAGCCACTTTCACCACGGCGGTAAGTATCGTTTTGCTGCTCGCTTTGCTTGCAAATAATCCCAAGATTGAACAAAGACAATAATTCTTTATAACTTACTTTATTAAAAAGTAGGTTTTGCCTACATTCTGGTAGTTGTCCGTTGGATGCTTTTTCTACTTGTCTAGAAATAGAAAAGCAAGTAGTGTCCATTGGGCACTTTTTTACTCATTCATAATTAGGATGTTGGGTCAATTTTATGGGAGCTTTTGTCACGAGCGTTCAAAAATTAAAATTCAAGAATATAAGAATAATGTTAAAGAAGAATTTTTCTTCCATAATACAAAACTACGTTGAATGTTAGGTATTGCTGATAAAAAAGTTAAAAGCTAACATGATTTGATAGCTATTTTCTGACTATTAAAAATATAACAAAATTTTTTGGTGAGAATTTATAACATAAAATGCTTGATATTATGGGCTTTTTAGACAATTATGGAGAAATTATGTCAGAAAAAAAACTAACTTGATAAAGTCTAAAATTCCTTATGTAATGGAATGCATGAGTAAAAAAATAGAAAAAACATTTTTTTGGACAACCTAAAGCTTTGTTTACATTATTACAAACAGAACTTTGGGAAAGATTCTCGTATTATGGCATGCGTGCCATTTTGATTTATTATTTGTATGCATCTGTTACCGCGCCTAATGCAGGTTTAGGACTTCCTAAAACTCAAGCAATGGCTATCGTTAGTATTTACGGTACACTTGTATATCTTTCAGGAATTATCGGTGGATGGTTTGCAGACCGTATTCTCGGAGCTTCTCAAACAATTTTCATCGGTGGTATTCTTATCACTTTAGGACATATTGTTCTGGCTATTCCGTTCGGTTTAACATCTCTTTTTATTTCTCTTTTTTTAATTATTCTGGGAACAGGGATGTTAAAATCCAATATTTCAAACATGGTTGGTCACTTGTATGCAGCAGATGACCCACGTCGTGATACAGGATTTTAACATATTTGTCGTTGAAATTAACATTGGTTCATTACTTACTCCTATTGTAGTAGGGACAGTTGGTGAAAGCATCAATTACCACCTAGGTTTCTCGCTTGCTGCAATCGGAATGATTTTTGCTTTGTTTGTTTATTGGTTTGGACGCATGAAACAATTCCCAGAATTGGGAAATAAACCGTCTAACCCATTAAGTCAAGAAGAAAAACGAAGCTTGTTAGTGAAGCTGGGTGTTGCTTTAGTCATTATCCTTATTGCTGGATTCTTCGTTTATCGTTTAAATCCATCAAACTTTGTTAATAATATCATCAATATTCTTTTATGGGCAGGTATTGTCATTCCATTTATTTACTTTGCGACAATGTTTATCTCAAATAAAGTTTCAAGTACTGAACGTAAACAATTGTTGGCATATCTTCCATTGTTCTTATCTCCAATTGTTTTTTGGTTAGTCGAAGAACAAAGTTCAACACTTATTGCGGTTTGGGGTGAAACACGTTCAAACTTGAATCCAACTATTCTAGACGTCACTATTCATATTGACCCTTCTTGGTATCAGTTGCTTAATCCGTTATTTATCGTGATATTGACACCTGCGTTTGTATGGCTTTGGAACAAATCGGGGGATCGTCAACCATCTGCAGTTTCAAAATTTGGTTTAGGTCTATTGTTAACTGGAATCTCATACCTCATCATGGCTGTGCCAGGTATCCTATACGGTACACATGGCCGCGTGAGCTTCATGTGGTTGGTAGTGATGTTTGCGGTTCAAATGTCTAGTGAATTGTTGATTTCTCCAGTAGGTCTATCTGTTTTAACTCGCCTTGCACCGCTTACTTTCCAATCACAAAAGGTTGCTCTTTGGTTCTTGGCAGATTCAACATCACAAGCAGTAAATGCCTTGATTACACCATCTTTCAATAAAGAAATAGAAGTAGCATTCTTCGGTATTCTAGGTTTAATCTGTATCGGTATTGGTGTGGTATTATTCCTTGTCAAAAAAATAATCTTGAATTTAATGCGTAATGACTAAATAGGAAATAACTTATTATCAAAACTCATATCTTTCTGAGGTGAAAAATAATAGAAAGAAAAAAGCATCTGGGACATTGTCTCAGATGCTTTTTGGTTTTTGTGATATTTAATCAATATATTTTAATTTGCCACGGAAATCTTCAAGGCTTTTGTAGCCTTTTTCTTCCATAATGGCTTTTAGTTCATTCGTAATATGTTCAAAGACTGCTGGACCTTCTTGGTGTAAAATTGTCCCTAGTTGAACCATGCTAGCGCCACATAAGATGTGCTCGAAAGCATCGCGTCCTGTTTTGACACCGCCTGTTCCGATGATTTGGATAGATGGGTTAAGGCGTTGGTAAAAAGCGTGGACATTAGCAAGCGCCGTAGGTTTGACATAGTCGCCACCAATACCGCCAAAGCCATTTTTAGGTTTGATAAGCACGGTTTCGTCTTCGATAATCAAACCATTTCCGATAGAATTGATACAATTCACAAAAGTGAGTGGAAATTGATTAAAAATCGCAGCTGCTCGGTCAAAATGAGCAATGTCGAAGTAAGGTGGTAATTTCACACCAAGTGGTTTAGTGAAATAAGTAAAAATATCTCTTAAAAGTGTCTCTGTTGTTTCAAAATCATAGGCGATTTGAGGTTTACCTGGAACGTTTGGACAAGAGAGGTTTAATTCCACCAATCCTTGGTAGTCAGAATCTTGGACGGCTTTAAGAATGGTATGTGTTTCTTCTTCTGACATGCCAACAAGTGATAAGAAATGATGTTTGCTATTTGGTGTATTTTGGAGCTCTGTAACGTAGCCAAGATAATATTGAAAACCGTTATTTGGTAAGCCCATTGAGTTAATTGAACCAAGGCTAGTGTCTGCATAACGTGGTTCAGGATTACCAGTGCGTGCTGTTAATGTTCCTGTTTTTGTAACGAAAGCACCAATTTTTGTTGCTGTTGAAACCATAAAGTCCTCCAAGAATAGTGTAGTGGCTAGAAAGATATTTTAAAGCCACCTTTATTTTACTATTTAGTTAGAAGGAAAGCAAGTTATTTCCGAACGTTTTTGATTTAAATTCATATCAATGACCGGTTTTACTGTAGCTTTTCGGTCTTTTATCAGTTGCAAAGCCTCTTTTGTTTGCTTAAATGGGAATGTTTGGCTAACAAAAGAGGCTTTTGCTTTTTGTTCTTGAATAAGGGCAAAGAGTTCTTCGGTCATTGTTGCAAGGTCTTGGGCTTGTTGAGGATTGTGTGATAAATGAGCGCCGCCAAGATTTAAGACGTCAATGCTTAAGGCGCAACTAAATAAGTCACTTGGATTGTCAATGCATGGTGGTGAAAAAACTGCAATCAGACTGCCATTATAAGCTAATCGTTTCAAATCTTCGGTTGATTCGTCTTTACCAATGGTATTGATAATCATGTCAACACCAAGTCCGTCAGTGAGTTCGGCAATTCGCCTACTAACATTTTCGGTCTTGTAATCAATCACAATATCTGCACCGAGCGATTTGACAAAATCAACCTTAGCAGTTGAAGCTGTGGTATAAACCGTCAAGCCAGCCATTTTGGCTAATTGAATGGCAATGCTCCCAACACCGCCACTTCCTGCATGAATGAGAATTGTTTTCTTGTTAGCGAGTCTTGCTTTACGAAATAGTGTCTGATAAGCGGTCAATCCATTACAGAGTAGTGCAGCAGCGTCAGTATGAGAAATGCCACCAGGAATTTTGGCTAATTGGTAAGCAGGGACGCTGGCAAATTCAGCTAGGCAACTTTGTTTGGTTAAATTGCCATGCCCAGCCACACGGTCACCGATTTGAAATTGAGTGACATGCTCACCAAGCTCAACTATTTCTCCGACAACATCCCTACCAATGATATGCGGAAATGTCCAAGTATCAACACCGTTTTCGATAACTTTGAAATCGACAGGATTAAGCCCGACAGCGGTCACTTTGACGAGAACGTCGTCTGCTGAAATCTTAGGTTTTGGAATATCTATTATTGCTAAATCAGAAATCGCTCGCTGTGAGCTGTCTGTAAGTGCAAAAGCTTTCAATACTACCTCAAAAATTGTATATACAACAATTGTAGCACAAATTTCTTATTTTTGAAAAAAATCCAGTATTTCCTTGAAAAAAAGCGGTAAAAGTGCTATTTTTTAATTATAAAACAATTGAGCAATTGTTCAATTGTTTTATAAATTGATATTGGAGTAATTTTAGATGATAGAAGATAGGCAAACACAACAGTTGCTTGAGGGAGATCTATTGGAAATTGTTTCAGATTTTTTCAAGGCTTTGGGAAATGGGACACGTTTACAAATTATTTGGTGCCTAAGTCAAGGTGAGTTAAAATCTAGTGAGCTGGCAGTTATTTTGCAAATGACCCCATCAGCTATTTCACACCAATTGACCTTGTTGAAAAATCTGAAAATTGTATCTGTACGACGTGAAGGAAAAAATCAGATTTATGCTTTGGCTGACAAGCATATCAGTCAGGTTTTAGATTCCGTCGTGGAGCATTATGAGGAGGACTGACAATGTCAGAAAAAAACAAAAAATCCCTTAGACGGATTTTACTAGCGACTTTAGGATTTTTGGTAGTTTTTGGAGTGGTAAAGGCAACACAACTATCTTTAGCAGTACAGGCTGCACTTTACGCCATACCATATCTTATTGCTGGGTATGATGTTTTAAGAAAAGCGGTCCTGAAAATCAGTAAAGGAAAAGTTTTCAGCGAACACTCTTTGATGACGATAGCAACGTTAGGAGCATTTGTATTGAGCTTTGTGACAAATGAATCTGAGTTTGCGGAAGCTGTTTTTGTCATGATATTTTACCAAATTGGTGAATTATTTGAACATATTGCAGAAGGTAGCAGCGAAAAATCAATTGCTGAATTGTTAAATTTACGCCCAGACCTTGTTCACTTAGAAAAAGGCGATGAGGTAGTTGATATTGAACCACAAGAAGTGCAAGAAGGGCAAGTCATTTCTATCCATCCTGGAGAAAAAGTGGCCATAGACGGTATTTTGATTACTGGTGAATCCTCTGTTGATACAGCGGCTTTGACAGGTGAAAGTTTACCACAAACGGTTCAAGTTGGTGACCAAGTGCTTTCAGGAATGATTAACATGACAGGGGTTATTCGTGTTAAAGTTTTGCATTCTGTAAAGGATTCAACGTTAAGCAAGATTCTAGATTTACTGGAAAATTCTGCTGCTAACAAGTCAAAAAGTGAGCATTTCATGACAAAATTTGCGGCTGTTTATACGCCAACTGTGGTGATTGCAGCGGTGATTTTGGCTGTTTTGCCACCTCTCGTTTCTGGTGATTTTGCTGGGAATTTTCCAGAATGGTTTAGCCGTGCATTGACTTTCCTTGTGATTTCGTGTCCGTGTGCGCTTGTGATTTCAATTCCTTTGAGCTTTTTTGGAGGATTGGGAGCTTGTTCAAAAGCAGGTGTATTGGTTAAAGGGTCTAATTATTTGGAAAGTCTAGCTTCGCTTGAGAGCTTGCTTTTTGATAAAACTGGGACATTGACAGAAGGTGTTTTTGAAGTAACGGCGCTTCATCCCAATGATATTACGGATGAGTACTTGTTACATTTAGCCAGTCACATGGAACGTTTTTCAACTCACCCAATTGCCCAATCGCTTCGCGAAGCTTATGAAAAAGAAGCAGATGATTGTTCCATTACAGACGTGACAGAAAAGTCAGGATATGGCGTCAGCGCTATTATTAATGGACATAGTGTTGCTGTCGGAAATACCAAATTCATGGATAGCCTAGGGGCAAAATGGAAGGCTTGTAGCAAAGTTGGAACAATCGTTCATGTTGCTATTGACGGAGCGTACGCAGGGCACATTGTGATTTCTGATTGCATCAAGTCAGACACCAAGGAAGCCTTGGAACAATTCAAACAAGCTGGCGTTAAACATCTGGTGATGTTGACAGGAGACCGTCGTGAAGTTGCTGAAAAAATCGCTGATGAGCTGGGCATCACAGACTATCAAGCGGAGCTATTGCCAACAGATAAGGTTGATGAACTTGAAAAATATCTTGCTAAAAAATCACCACGTACCACAGTTGGCTTTGTCGGTGACGGTATCAATGATGCACCAGTTTTAGCCAGAGCTGATGTTGGGATTGCCATGGGTGGTCTAGGAAGTGATGTTGCCATTGAAGCCGCAGATGTGGTTGTCATGAACGACCAATTGTCAAAGATTGCCAAAGCGATTAAGATTGCTCGCAAAACAATTCGTATTGCTCATGAAAACATCATATTCTCAATTGGTATCAAAGTTCTAGTTTTATTACTAGCGAGCCTCGGAATGGCGAATATGTGGCTAGCAATTTTTGCAGATGTGGGAGTAACGATTCTCGCAACCTTGAATGCCATGCGTACCATGACGTTGACATAAAAAATAATTTGATTTATAATAGCATCAATCATATAGAAAGCTACCACTTTCCTCGGAAAGTGGGGAATGGTGATAATATCGTTTCGTAGGGATATCCTTTTGGATAAAGAAATGGTGTTGTTGCCGTTTTTTATTTTATCAAGAAAAGGAGAGCAAAATGACGTGGATTTATTTGATTTTCGCAGGAATATTGGAGGTTGTTTGGGCAACGAGTATGAAATTAAGTAAGAATTTTAGCAGGCTTGGCTACTCAATGGTAACCATTCTTGGAATGGTTTTAAGCTTTGTCTTTTTAGCGCGTGCGTTAAAGGAACTTCCGATGAGTCTTGTTTATCCGATTTGGACAGGGATTGGTGCAATCGGAACAGTAGTTGTTGGAATTGTCTTTCTGAAAGACCAATTATCACCGCTTGCCTACCTTTTTTTGATTTTGGTTGTCATTGGGATTATCGTGTTAAAAATGACCAGCGGACATTGAGTCTTTTAGAGAAAATTAGTAATTTTACTAGCTTTTTTACAGCTTTTTGGGTAGAATAGTAAGGGTAAGCGACTTTATCTGGTCGTAATAATTAATATGGCTAGAATGCTGAGCCAAAAATAGTCTAACTTATCAAGTCGCTGGACTGATAGTCTAATACCTATTTTTCGCTGTGCGTTAATAGCCTTTGTATTACTTTAAAGGAGACTTTATCTAATGGTAAAATTAGTGTTTGCACGCCACGGTCAATCTGAATGGAACAAAGCTAATCTTTTCACTGGTTGGGCTGATGTTGACCTTTCAGAAGAAGGTACAAAACAAGCTATCGAAGCTGGTAAATTGATTAAAGAAGCAGGAATTGAATTTGACCTTGCTTTCACTTCAGTTCTTAAACGCGCTATCAAAACAACTAACCTTGCTCTTGAAGCTGCTGACCAACTTTGGGTCCCAGTTGAAAAATCATGGCGCTTGAACGAACGTCACTACGGTGGTTTGACTGGTCAAAACAAAGCTGAAGCTGCTGAAAAATGGGGTGACGAACAAGTTCACATCTGGCGTCGTTCATACGACGTATTGCCACCAGCTATGGCTAAAGATGACGAATATTCAGCACACACTGACCGTCGTTACGCTAACCTTGACGACACAGTAATTCCAGATGCTGAAAACTTGAAAGTTACTTTGGAACGCGCTCTTCCATTCTGGGAAGATAAAATCGCTCCAGCTCTTAAAGACGGTAAAAACGTCTTTGTAGGTGCACACGGTAACTCAATCCGCGCTCTTGTAAAACACATCAAACAATTGTCAGATGACGAAATTATGGATGTTGAAATCCCTAACTTCCCACCACTTGTATTCGAATTCGACGAAAAATTAAACGTTACAAACGAATACTACCTTGGTAAATAATCTGATAGTAGATTATAAGGGCTAAAACTCTTGATATGAAAGCATTCTAGGCTATCCCCTAGAGTGCTTTTTATATTATTTATAGTAAAACTAAAAAGATTGATGTACAATGTAAGTGAAGTAGAAGTGGTCTAACTCCCCTTGAAACAGACTTTGTGTCTGCGATAGGAGGTGGGTCACTTCTGCTTTTTGTTTGACAAATTTTCTTAGTCATAATGAGCATTTTATGTTAACTGCTAAAAAACACTATTCTAAAAGAATAGTGTAAAATTCATTTGCTAAATTTAGCTTAATTTTTACTATATATGATTAGTCCTACCGCTGTGTCTTCTGCTAAAATTTTCTTTCTGGCATATTTAATGCCAAGGAGATAGACATAGTAGAAATCACCGATACACCCTGTTGCATATAGGCTGGCAATTCCGACATAGGCAGGAAAAGATAATAAATTCATACCAAAGAGGATAGTCAGTGTTAGAGACCAAATGATAAAAGGTGCTAAGCTAATGATTATCATTTGCCGTCTGTCATAAGTCACTTTTGGACAGGTAGCATATGCCGCCCCTAATTTCCAATTGATTCCAAATTCGACTTTACTTTTAGGTTTAAAGAGTTTGAAAAAGAAAGCATGGATAAGTTTATGAATGATGACATCAGCAAGTATCGCTAGCATAAAAAGAAATAATTTTTCCAAATGAATAGTGTGGGTAACATTTTCAATGCTATGGTGTTAAATCTTTAAACCAAGTAAGTAAAAAAGATAAAAAATAGGAAAAAGTAGGAAGGGATATGATATTTAGCCAAATGGCTAATTTTTTGTCTTTTGTGATATTAATTTCTCATAAAGTCTCCATTTTATTCTCCCACAGGATGGTTGAGTTGCTTATAACAAGATAAATTTTTATAGCTTTATTATAGCACAGCACAGAAAAAGCTAGTGACACGAACTAAACACTCCTTGTGAGGTTTGAGATGTTTTTCCTTTCACAATTTAATCATTTTTTGAAAATTTATGGTATGATTAACAGTAAGGATTATATTTGGAGGGGGGCTTTTATGAAAGCAGCAGAACGTCGTCAAAAAATTATCGATATTTTGAGCCAAACGCAAGTTCCCATTTCAGCCAGTTCTTTAGCTAGCAGACTCGGTGTTAGTCGCCAAATTATTGTTGGTGATGTTGCTCTGTTAAGAGCAGCTAATCATGATGTGATTTCGACACCTAAAGGCTATGTGATGTCACAAGCGCTTTATTCACACCAATTTATCGGGAAAATTGCTTGTCAACATGGTCCTGAAAGAACCAAAGAAGAATTGGACAGCATCGTTGCTAAGGGAGGAATTGTGGTTGATGTTGAAGTTGAACATCCTGTTTATGGTATGTTAACAGCGCCGCTCGATATAAGAAGTAACGAAGATATTGCCAATTTTATGGATAAGGTTGAACATTCTAATGCGACACTTTTATCTTCGCTAACACATGGGATTCACACACATACGCTTTCTTGTCATTCAAAAGATGATTTTGAAGATATCAAGGAAATGTTATTAGATAAAGGCTTACTTTTGAAGTCTAACTAAACAGTTACAGGTGTCTTGACACCTGTTCTTTTTTTATTTATAATAGGCAAGACTAATTAGTGGATCTGGGACGGTTGTTCTTGGGAAAATTGGTCTAAATACTGTCAATAGGCTTTTTTTATCGATAACATTTAAGAAGCTGATAGTGCCTTGGTTGGTAAATCAAGGTTTTGATAGATATCATAAAGGAGTTATTATGAGACGAAATCAGACAAAATCTCTTGCTTTTACAGCAATTTTGGTTGCATTTGGGATTCTGATTCCAATGGTTATGCCAGTTAAAGTGGTTATTGGACCTGCTTCGTTTACACTAGCAAGTCACGTACCCGTTTTTATGGCAATGTTTATTTCACCGCAAGTTGCGGTTTTAGTTGCTTTAGGAACAAGCTTAGGGTTCTTATTGGCAGGTTTTCCGATTGTCATCGTTTTGCGTGCTGTTTCCCATTTGTTATTTGCTGTTGTGGGAGCTATCTTGGTTCAAAAACGTCCAAGTTTGCTTGAGAAACCTTTATCAACATTTCTTTTAGCTTTGTTCTTGAATTTCTTACATGGCTTGGCAGAATTCATCGTTGTTTTAGTTTTGACTGCAGGGGCACACACTGGTGCAGCTTATGTTTGGTCATTAGTTGGGCTGATTGGCTTTGGTTCTCTTGTCCATGGTTGTATTGACTTTTACATTGCTTACTGCCTTTGGAAATTCCTACGAGACAAAGTCGGTGTTAATTTTTCAGTCGCTTCAAAAGAAGATTGAGATGAACCAAGGTTCATCTTTTTCTTTATTTTCAAGGGCTTTGTGGTGGGAGAAGTTTTCAAAATAAAAAAGGTCAAAGTTTTATATGCTGTGTGACTCTCTTTTAAGCAAATTGTGATAAAATATAATTCAGAGCTTTTAATTGTGAGGAAAGAATGTCAGTTAAGAAGAGATTGAGCAAATTAAGATTTGTCAAAAAAACAACTAAGACAAGCAAAACAACCGAAACAACTGAAAAAAAAGTACGTAAGTTCAAAATTGTTAAAAAGCCGACTAGTATGACAAAACGTATTTATTTGATTTTTTCAATTATTGTTGTCCTGTTTTCAATTATCATTTTGAGATTGGCTCAGATACAAATTTTGAATAAATCATTTTATGACACTAAGTTGAATTCATCAACTACCTACAAAGTAACTTCGTCAAGTCCGCGTGGACAGATTTTTGATGCGGCGGGAAACCTATTGGTTTCTAATAATGTTAAGCAGGTCGTTACTTTCACACGTAGCAATACCATTACCGTTGAAGAAATGAAAAAACTTGCTAAGACTTTGTCAACTTTGGTAGATTTCACAGAGACAAACGTTACTACTCGTCAGAAAAAAGACTATTATCTAGCTGATCCTGATACTTATGCTAAAGTGGTTAAGAGTCTGCCAGATAAAGAAAAATATGATAATTACGGTAATAATTTAACGGAATCTAAAGTCTATGCAAATGCTGTAAAAGCAGTGACCGATGATGAGATTAATTACTCTGAAGATGAATTGAAATTGGTATACATTTTTAGTCAAATGAACGCTGCCTCGACATTTAGTACAGTTAATTTGACGACTGGCGACTTAACGGAAGAACAAATTGCTTATATCACGGCTAATCAGTCTAAATTGTCAGGAATTTCAATCGCAACTGACTGGGACCGTGAAACGCCAACGAGTTCCCTTGATTCAATTATTGGTACGGTTTCATCGAAAGACTCTGGTCTGCCAGCAGAAGAAGCAGATGATTACTTGGCAAAAGGTTATTCTTTGAACGACCGTGTCGGAACGTCTTATCTTGAAAAAGAATATGAAGAATACCTTCAAGGAACACACACTGTTCGTGAAATCACAACTGATAAAAATGGCAATGTGGTTTCAGATGAAGTGACAAGCGAAGGAAAAGCAGGGCAAAATCTGAAATTAACGGTCAATTCAGATTTCCAAGCGGGTGTTGAAAGTATTTTAAATCAGTATTATAGTGCTGATATTGCTGCGGGCTATGCAACCTATTCAGAAGGAGCTTATGCAGTTGCCTTGAATCCGCAGACAGGTGCCATTTTAGCAATGGCTGGACTCTCTCATGAAACAGGTTCGTCAACAACTACTCTTGATGCCCTTGGTACTATTAATGATATTTTTGTTCCAGGGTCAGTCGTGAAAGCTGCGACAATTAGTTCAGGTTGGGAAAATAATGCTATTTCTGGAAATCAGGTTATTGCAGACCAATCAATAAACCTAGCTGGTTCACCAGCCATTAAATCTTGGTTCACTGGTAGTGGTGCAACGAATATTACAGCTGTCCAAGCACTTGAGTACTCTTCAAATACTTACATGGTTCAAGTAGCTCTTAAAATGATGGGGCAAGAATATTATTCTGGAATGGCACTTGCCACAACTGGAACAAAAGAAGCTATGGAAGAACTTCGTGCTACCTATGCCGAATATGGTTTAGGAACAAGCACTGGAATGGATTTGCCAGAAACAACGACTGGTTACCTCTCAGAAGATTACAGCCCTGGTAATGTCTTAACAGAAGCCTTCGGTCAGTACGATTCTTACACGCCAATGCAACTTGCTCAGTATGCTGCAACAGTCGCAAATGGTGGTAACCGTGTTGCGCCACACATTGTCGATAGTGTCTATGATAATGATGGCACAACAGGACTTGGCAACTTGTCTAAAATGATTGATACTAATGTTTTAAACAAAGTTAATATTTCAAGCGATGAAATGGCTATTCTTCAACAAGGTTTCTATCAAGTGGTAAATAGTACAAGTGGTTATGCTACTGGTACTCACATGCGTGGAAATGTCACTATCGCTGGTAAAACAGGTACTGCCGAAACTTATGCTATTGACGCTAATGGTAATGCAGTGACAACAGTTAACTTGAGTGTTCTTGCTTATGATTACTCAAAAAATAATGATTCTAAAATTGCGGTTGCGGTTATTATTCCTCACTTAACAAGTGATGAGAATCACCCTAACCAACTAATTGCGCGCGACATTATTAACTTGTACATGTCAACATACGCTAATAAATAAAAAAGAAGTTCGAGTCGGCAAAGGTCGGCTCGTGACTTTATCAGAAGAAAGGAGAAACAATGCTTTATCCAACACCGATTGCAAAGCTAATTGATAGTTTTACAAAGTTACCCGGAATCGGGATTAAAACGGCGACTCGTTTGGCCTTTTACACGATTGGCATGTCTGACGAAGACGTAAATGAATTTGCTAAAAACTTGTTAGCTGCAAAACGTGAATTAACTTATTGTTCAGTGTGCGGGAATTTGACTGATGAAGATCCTTGCCAAATTTGTAATGATCAGACACGTGATTGTTCAGTGATTTTGGTGGTTGAGGATTCAAAAGATGTCTCTGCCATGGAAAAAATCCAAGAATATCACGGACTTTATCATGTCTTACACGGACTTATTTCACCGATGAATGGTGTCGGTCCTGATGATATTAATTTGAAGTCATTGATTACACGTTTGATGGATAGTGAGGTTAGTGAGGTTATTATTGCAACCAACGCCACCGCAGATGGTGAAGCAACATCTATGTATATCTCACGTGTCCTAAAACCTGCAGGAATCAAAGTAACACGCTTGGCGCGTGGATTAGCGGTAGGTTCAGATATCGAATATGCCGATGAAGTGACCCTACTTCGCGCCATTGAAAATCGGACAGAATTGTAAACTAAGAAAGCAGCGATTTGTAGCTTTTTTGTTTGTAGCTGATTTCAATCTTGGATAAGTATGCTATAATAAAAAAACGTGAGAAGCTTTTATTAGAAAGGTATTGGGCTAGTGATTTTGAATAATGGTGATAGTCAGTCAAAGTTGAATTCTAAAAGAAATCGATATTTTTGGTTTTTAGGGCTTAGTGCTATTTTTGCATTACTAATTTTCCACTTAAATCGTCTGACATTATTTACATCGGATGATTATACTTATCATTTTGTTTATCAGGGGTATTTGCCAACCGCTCATCCTAAGCGTATTAACGGGTTGTTTTCAATTGTGAAATCTCAAATCAATCATTGGCAATTGTGGAATGGTCGTTTTGTAGCGCATTCAATAGTGCAATTCTTTTTACAATTTAAAAAAGTATACTTTGATGTTTTTAATACATTGGCTTATTTAACACTGATGTTTCTCTTACTTTCTATCAGTAAAGTAAAAGAAGTTGTTAAAATCACTCCAGTTTCCTACCTATTGTTATTTATATTTTTATGGTTTTATCTTCCAGAAATAGGGAAATCTGTTCTATGGGTCTCTGGTTCAGGAAATTATTTATGGACTAGTGTTATTTATCTCACTTACTTTAAATGTATTATATCAATAGCTAATAGAGAAATTTCCAATTTAAAAGGAATTGGAATTATGATTTTGGGTTTTTTGGCTGGAGCGTGCAATGAAAATTCATCGCCGGCACTTTTATTAATGGCATTTCTGTACTTGATTATTCACTATCCTTATAAAAGTAAAGGAACAATATTTGGATTAGGAAGCTTATTTACTGGTGGATTAGGATTCTTATTGATGATAAAATCCCCGGGGTCACAGAAACGTGGTGGGATGGCATTGAATTTTGATGTCTTAAAAAATAATTGTAGAGTAATTTTAGATAGCTTAATTCAGAATTATTGGTTAATTTATATTTTAATAATTATTTTACTTATTATATTAGTTATTAAAAAAGTACAGCTGTCTATAGAAACTGTCAGCTTATTAAGTATATTAGTTATTGGGCATTTTGCATCGACTTTTGCATTAGTCTTATCTCCAGAAACCCCAAAAAGAACATTTTTTGGTGCGGTATTATTTATTGGAATTGTTTTATTTAGCTTAATAAATATCTTAAATCAGAGAATTAGGAAATCTGTATTTGTTATTTCACTACTTTTGATGATTCTATTTGTTCAAAGTTACTTGAGTGTGAATAATGATTTAACAAAATCATTTAAGGAAGTATCCAATCAGTATAGTATATTATATGATGCGCCCCAAAATAGTGATGTAATGCTGCCCTTGTTAAGTACTCCTAAAACAGATTATAATGCTTATCAATTAACGTCCAATGTGAAAACAGATCCAAATGATTGGTTCAATAGATGGATGGCGGTTTATTTTGAGAAAAAGACTATTACTGGATATTGATGATTCAGAGTATATATTGGTCAATAATTAAGGTTTAGAAAGCAGCGGTTTGCTGCTTTTTTGTTTGTCAAATTTTCTATCATCAAAATACTTAAGGTGATTTGAAAGGTGGCTTTATTTGTGGTATCATAAGTAGGAAATTGTAATAGAAAAGGAATTGAACTGGAATCGAGTTTTAGCTTATTTGGTGGAGTTGCTCGGTTTGATGAGAAATGTATTGAGCGTTGGTCAAGCTTGGTATGTTTTCTGTTCAGGTAGTTAAAGTTTATGGCAAAAGAAACGCTTGTTTTACTTTATGGTGGACGTTCTGCGGAACGTGAAGTATCTGTTTTATCAGCTGAAAGCCTCATGCGTGCGATTAATTATGATAAATTCTTTGTGAAAACTTACTTCATCACAAAATCTGGTGATTTTATTAAAACACAAGAATTCTTTAGCAAACCTGCTGACGATGAAAAATTGATGACTAATGACACTGTTGTTGAAAGTCAAAAAATTAAACCAAGTGATATTTATGAAGAAGGAGCAGTTGTTTTCCCTGTTCTTCATGGACCAATGGGTGAAGATGGTTCTGTCCAAGGTTTCTTAGAAGTTCTTAAAATGCCTTACGTTGGAACTAACATTGTGTCATCAAGTGTTGCAATGGACAAAATTTCAACAAAACATGTCCTTGAATCTGCAGGAGTTCCACTTGTTCCTTACGTGACTTATGTTGAAGGTTCTGATCTTGATGCAGTAGTAGCAGAAGTAAATGACAAATTGACATACCCTGTCTTTGTTAAACCAGCTAATATGGGTTCTTCAGTAGGTATCTCAAAAGCTGAAGATGAAGCAGCACTTCGCTCAGCTATTGACTTTGCTCTTAAATATGATAGCCGTATTCTTATCGAAACTGGTGTTAACGCTCGAGAAATCGAAGTTGGTATTTTGGGAAATGCTGACGTGAAAACAACGCTCCCTGGTGAAGTTGTTAAAGACGTTGCTTTCTACGATTACGATGCTAAATACATCGATAACAAAATTACCATGGATATTCCAGCTCACATTGATAGCGACATTATGGAAGAAATGCGTGGCTATGCAACAACAGCTTTTCGTGCTATCGGTGGCTGCGGTTTGTCACGTTGTGATTTCTTCTTGACAGAAGATTGTCATGTTTACCTTAACGAATTGAACACAATGCCTGGTTTCACACAATGGTCAATGTACCCACGTCTTTGGGAAAACATGGGACTTACTTACCCAGATTTGATTGAAAAATTGGTTGAGTTGGCTAAAGAGATGTTTGAAAAACGCGAAAGCCATTTGATTTAAAAATGAAAAGCACCGTTGGGTGCTTTTTTGCTGCAAAAAATACCTCAGAGATGGGATAACTCTTTGAGGTTTTTGATTTATAAATTAGCAAGCTTGCGTAGTTCAGGGATGCGCTGCAACCTTGGAACAACAAGCATGATGACGATAATACGAATTGGAATTTCAAAGATTTTTAACCAGCGTCCTGCTAGATATTGTGCCCAAAATGGAACGTGAAAATAAATCTGAACAAGCAGTGGTGTGAAGATAAAAGTGCTAATCAGCATGGTAACAAGTACTGCCAGAGTGACGTGAAGCCAATCTTTTTTATTTGACCATTTGAGCTCTTTTCCATAGAAGAAAAGTCCATAAAAAAATCCTTGAACAGCTTCCATCAAAGTCCACCAGATGATGAAGTTTCCTTGACCGCTTAAGAGATTATCAACGACATCAAGAATGGCAAAACTAATAAATCCCCAAATAGGACCAGCAACCATTCCGATAATGGCATTAACAATAAAAGTAAAGTTTATGACCAACTGTTCTGGAATGACTGGAATAGAAAACTTTCCAACAATGAAAGCCAGTGCAATTAGCATAGCTAGGATCACGAGGCGCCTTGATGTGATTTTTGGTGTTTGAAAAATGTTTTTCATTTTTTGCTCCTTTTTACATTTGAAAACTAGAGCTGTTAAAAAATAACAGCGGATGCAATGATTCACCGCGCAAATTGCTTCGTTGTGTGACAACATCCCATTCACACACACTTAACGCGAATCATCTACTCTGTGCAAAACAAGCTTTGCAATTACATTGTACCATAAAAATCCCTGCATGATTGCTAAAATGTGGTATAATAAAAGGCGTTAACACTAGATTTTTAATGAAGGATTCAATATGAAATTAACATTGCATGAAGTCGCCAAGGTTGTTGGCGCTAAAAATACTATTTCGGAGTTTGATGACGTTCCCCTGCGACAAATTGAATTTGACAGTCGTAAGATTGAAAAAGGGGATTTATTTTTACCATTAAAAGGTGCGCGTGATGGGCATGATTTTATTGAAACTGCCTTTGAAAATGGTGCTGTTGCGACTTTTTCAGAACGTGAAGTAGCTGGTCATCCATACATTTGGGTTGATGATTGCCTAGAGGCTTTTCAAGCGCTAGCTAGCTATTATCTTGAGAAACAGCGTGTTGATGTTATTGCTGTGACAGGGTCAAATGGTAAAACGACAACCAAAGATATGATTGCTGCGGTTTTATCAACAGAATACAAGACTTATAAAACACAAGGCAACTACAATAACGAAATTGGTTTGCCATATACAGCACTTCATATGCCAGATGATACGGAGAAAATTGTCCTTGAAATGGGGCAAGATCATATGGGTGACATTCATCTGTTGTCAGAACTTGCAAAACCACATATCGGTGTGGTGACTTTGATTGGTGAAGCACATTTGGAATTTTTCGGTAGTCGTGAGAAAATCGCAGAAGGTAAATTGCAAATTGTTGATGGCATGGATTCAGATGGCATTTTGATTGCGCCAGCTGACACAATCGTTGATCCTTATTTACCTGAAAGCCAAATGGTTATTCGTTTTGGTGATGGCGCAGAAATTTTTGTGAAAGATTTGCAAGAAAGTAAGGAATCGTTGACCTTTATGACAAATGTGATTGACCGTCCAATCACCCTACCTGTGCCTGGAAAATACAATGCGACTAATGCCATGGTGGCAGCTTATGTTGGTAAATTATTAGCCATTTCTGATGACGATATTGTCGAGGCTCTTGAGACAATCAAATTAATGCGCAATCGTACGGAATGGAAAAAAGCAGCCAATGGTGCTGATATTTTGTCAGATGTTTACAATGCTAATCCAACGGCAATGCGCTTGATTTTAGAGACATTTTCTAAAATTCCTGCCAATGAGGGCGGTAAAAAAATCGCTGTGCTTGCTGACATGAAAGAATTGGGTGAGCAATCTGTTGAGTTTCATAAACGCATGATTATGAGCTTGTCACCTGAAACATTAGATACACTCATTTTCTATGGGGAAGATATTGCCGAGTTGGCACAACTTGCTAGTCAAATGTTCCCAATTGGAAAAGTTTATTATTTCAAGAAAACAGCTGACGAGGATCAATTTGATGCCATGCTTGAAACTGTTCAAAAAGTAATGCAATCAGCTGACCAAATCTTGTTGAAAGGTAGCAACTCAATGCGGTTATCTAAAGTTGTTGAAGCACTGGAGGAATAGATTACTGTGGAGATGTTAAGGTTAAAGGAAGTGTTGAGGACTTAAGAATCATTTGCAAGGTTTCTTTATCGAGCTTTGTATTTTCTTGAGTTTTGTTTGCTATTTCTAGCTTGGTTCTTGAAACGTTATCCGTTTCCTCCACCGTTTTTCTTATTGGTGTCCAGTCTTGCCATTATTGGCGGATTTGCCATGTATTTGTGGAGTTTTTGGCGTTCAGGTTGGTCGATAGAGAAGATTTTAGCAGGGATTTTTGCGCTAGCTTTCTTGATTTTATTGCCAATGTCTAATTATCTGGAAACAAACGTTGATGATTTATCCATGGTTACCTTGTTTTTGTTATCAGCGAGTGTTGATAAGGACGATGAGCGGTTGATGACAGCGATTTTCTACTTCAAGCTGATTGTAGCAATCTTAGTGCTCTTTGCTTACAATAGTCATATTATTTCTGATATGACCATGTATCGAGCTGACAAAGATTTGATTAGGCATTCTTATGGTTTTATGCACCCAAATTCTTTGGGAATGTATCTGGTTGGTTTGTTATTTGATTTTTCCTTGGTTAGAAAGAGTTGTAAAGCTAGAGCAGGACTGGTCATGTTGCTTGTTTCTTTGTTGATTTTTGCGATTACCGATTCAAAGACAACATTTTTAATTGCTGGGGTCATCATTCTTTGCTATTTTTTGAAACCATTATACTAAAGTATCAGGTTTCTGGTTCTGTGATTATTCCACTGGTGATTGTGATGTTTGATTTGGGGCTAGGGCTTCCATACTTCTACAATGGTGATAGTAGCATTTATGCAATATTGAATCATTTGTTTTCAGGAAGATTGAATATCGGACATACGTATTTACAGCATTTCGGTGTTGATTGGTTGCCACGAAATATCCCAACTTTTACCGAAATAAATGGGTATCCGATGTACGATGATAGTTTTTATATTGATTCATTGTTACGTCAGGGAATTTTTCTATTTCTACTGTATCCAATTTTTATCATTGCACAGTTGAGAGGGAAAAAACTGACACTATTCCATACAATGTTCTTTTTGATAACTTTCTTTATCAATATCATGGAACACTATGGTGGCAGTCTTTGTATGTGTAGTATTCTCTTAATCAATTATTTTGCGGTTTCTGAGGAGAACACCGTGGGGAAATATTGAAATAGAGCCCACTTTTCGTTATAATAATAGAGTTATGAGTCCCATGACTCTATTTTTTGTATGGCAGAAAAGGAGTGGACCAATGTAGTCACTAAAGATTAGGTGATACGTTTATATAAAGAAGATAATTAAGATTAATAAGGAAATAAAATGACAATTCAAGATGACATTAAAAAACGTCGTACGTTTGCCATCATCAGTCACCCAGATGCTGGTAAAACGACAATTACAGAACAATTACTTTATTTTGGTGGAGAAATTCGTGAAGCTGGTACTGTTAAAGGTAAAAAAACAGGGAACTTCGCAAAATCTGACTGGATGGATATCGAAAAACAACGTGGTATCTCCGTTACTTCATCAGTGATGCAATTTGATTATGCTGGAAAACGTGTCAATATCCTTGATACACCAGGGCACGAGGACTTCTCTGAAGATACTTACCGTACTCTTATGGCGGTAGATGCTGCGGTTATGGTTGTCGATTCTGCCAAAGGTATCGAAGCACAAACGAAAAAACTGTTTGAAGTTGTTAAACACCGTAATATTCCAGTATTTACTTTTATCAACAAGCTTGACCGTGATGGTCGTGAACCACTTGACCTTTTGGAAGAATTGGAAGAAGTGCTTGGTATTGCAAGTTATCCAATGAACTGGCCAATCGGTATGGGAAAATCATTTGAAGGGCTTTACGATTTGTACAACAAACGTTTGGAACTTTACAAGGGCGATGAACGTTTTGCAGCACTTGAAGCTGGTGATGAATTATTTGCTAACAACCCGTTCTACCAACAAGTTTTGGAAGATGTTGAATTGTTAGAAGAAGCAGGAAATGAATTTTCAGAAGAAGCTATCTTGTCTGGTGATTTAACACCAGTATTCTTCGGTTCTGCCCTTACAAACTTTGGGGTGCAAACTTTCCTAGATACTTTCTTACAATTTGCGCCAGAACCCCATGGACATAAAACAACAGAAGGCAATGAAATCGACCCTTACGATAAAGATTTTTCAGGATTTGTCTTTAAAATCCAAGCCAATATGGACCCACGACACCGTGACCGTATTGCTTTCGTGCGTATCGTTTCAGGTGAATTTGAACGTGGCATGAGCGTGAATTTAGCACGTACGAAAAAATCAGTGAAATTATCAAACGTGACACAATTCATGGCAGAATCACGTGAGAATGTTGAAAATGCTGTTGCAGGTGATATTATCGGGGTTTATGATACAGGAACTTACCAAGTTGGGGATACGTTGACAGTTGGTAAAAATAAATTCGAATTTGAACCACTACCAACCTTCACTCCAGAATTGTTCATGAAAGTTGCTGCTAAAAACGTCATGAAACAAAAATCATTCCACAAAGGCATCGAACAATTGGTGCAAGAAGGAGCAATCCAATTGTACAAGAACTATCAAACTGGTGATTACATGCTTGGTGCTGTTGGTCAGTTGCAGTTTGAAGTGTTCAAACACCGTATGGAAAATGAATACAATTCTGAAGTTATCATGACTCCAATGGGTAAAAAGACTGTTCGTTGGATTAAACCAGAAGATCTTGACGAACACATGTCATCAAGCCGAAATATTTTGGCTAAAGACCGCTTCGATCAACCTGTTTTCCTTTTCGAAAACGACTTTGCACTTCGTTGGTTTGCGGATAAATACCCTGAAGTTGAACTAGAAGAAAAAATGTAATAATAAAAAGTCTGTGCATTGCTCAGGCTTTTTTGGTTATTAGCATAAAAAAATAGCCCCGACGAATCAGAGCTGTTTCCTTGAGATTATGGAAAAGAAAAGTTTTAGGATGCTTATGTTTTAGTTTCTTTACCTTAAAGAAAACTTAAAAAACATCAAAAAAAGCGCTATTAACTTTTTTACAAAATATTTAAATAATTGACACTATGAAAACGTGTTAATGATTTAAATGGACCTGTTTCCTATCTTTTTATTCTAGAATATGTTACACTAGAAAAGTTGTTAAACAACGAAATTAAAGTTTAATAAGGCAGCTTCGCACTGCCTTTTAGAAAGAGAAAAATTTGAAATTTACAGAACTTAACTTATCGGAAAATATCCTTGCTGCCGTAGAAAAAGTAGGCTTTGTTGAGCCATCTCCAATCCAAGAATTAACGATTCCTTTGGCATTGGAAGGTAAGGATGTTGTCGGACAAGCGCAAACTGGAACAGGGAAAACAGCAGCCTTTGGCTTGCCAACTTTGGACAAAATTGATACAAATCGTAATCTTGTTCAAGCCTTGGTTATCGCACCAACACGTGAATTGGCTGTTCAAGGACAAGAAGAATTGTTCCGTTTTGGTCGTGAAAAAGGTGTTAAAGTCCGTTCCGTTTACGGTGGGTCAAGCATTGAGAAACAAATTAAGGCTCTTCGTTCAGGTGCTCATATTGTTGTCGGAACACCAGGTCGTTTGCTTGATTTGATTAAACGTAAAGCTTTAAAACTTGAACACGTAGAAACATTGATTCTTGATGAAGCAGATGAAATGCTTAACATGGGATTCTTGGAAGATATTGAAGCTATTATCAGACGTGTGCCTGAGACACGTCAGACACTTCTTTTCTCAGCTACAATGCCTGAAGCAATCAAACGTATCGGGGTTAAATTCATGCATAATCCTGAACACGTTAAAGTAGCTGCTAAAGAATTGACAACTGATCTTGTCGATCAATACTATATTCGTGTTAAAGAACAAGATAAATTTGATACAATGACTCGTCTGATGGACGTTGACCAACCAGAATTGTCAATCGTCTTTGGACGTACAAAACGTCGTGTTGATGAATTGACACGTGGTTTGAAATTGCGTGGTTACCGTGCTGAAGGCATTCACGGTGATCTTGACCAAGGCAAACGTCTTCGTGTCTTACGTGATTTCAAAAATGATAACATCGATATCTTGGTTGCAACTGACGTAGCTGCTCGTGGTCTTGATATTTCAGGTGTTACACACGTTTATAACTACGATATTCCTCAAGATCCAGAAAGCTATGTACACCGTATCGGACGTACTGGACGTGCTGGTAAACATGGTCAATCTATTACTTTTGTTGCACCAAATGAAATGGGTTATTTGTCAATTATTGAAAAATTGACGAAAAAACGTATGAAAGGATTGAAACCAGCAACTGCTGATGAAGCCTTCAAAGCGAAGAAAAAAGTTGCTCTTAAGAAAATTGAACGTGACTTTGCTGACGAAAAAGTCCGTAACAGCTTTGATAAATTCAAAGGAGATGCGGTTAAATTGGCTGCTGAATTCACACCAGAGGAGTTGGCACTTTACATCTTGAGCTTAACCTTTAAAGACCCTGAAACTCTTCCGAAAGTTGAAATTGCGCGTGAAAAACCATTGCCATTCAAACCTTCAGGTGGTGGCTTTAACAACCGTAAAGGTGGCCGTGGACGTGATAACCGCCGTGGCGGACGTGATCGCAAACGTGATGACCGTGACAACGGCTACCGCGATTTCAAACGCACATTATCTAAGAACAAACGTGATTTCCAAAATAAAGATAACAAACGCCCACACCGCACATCAAGCGAGAAGAAAAATGGATTTGTTATCCGTAATAAAGGGGAAAGATAATAGTAAAACGCACTCTGCTTGAGCAGGGTGCGTTTTTGGGTTTCTATTGGTGTTCCTCTATATATTCCAGTTTTTGTTGTCGCGTTTTTTGTTTGAAGTAGCTTTCGGCGGACATGGCGGCTTCTTTGCTGTCAAAGCTTTCTTGGTAGATGAGTTTGACTGGTAGGCGGCTTCTAGTGTACTTTGCACCTTTGCCGCTATTATGCGTTTTGATACGCTTTTCAACATTGGTTGTGTAGCCTGTGTAGAGTGTGCCATCAGCACATTCGACAACATACATATAAGCTTTTTTAGTTTTTTCTTCCGTTTTTTCCATAATAAATTTCAAAAATATCGTCCGTATAGTCACCGTTTTCTTTGTGAACAAAGAGTGGTGGGAGAATTTTTAGCCCGTCAGTAGAGCCGTCTTTAATCGCTTCAATCAAAAGCATATTAGCATCTTTGCCCATTTTAGGATAAACAAATTGGATACGTTTTGGCGCTAGATTGTATTGTCTCATGGTATCAATGATGTCTAAGAAACGGTCTGGTCGATGTACCATAGCTAGTCGTCCGTTTGATTTGAGCGCGTGTCTGGCTACTTCACAAATTTCTTCTAAATTGGTAGCAATTTCATGTCTAGCAAGAAGGTAGTGTTCAGAAAGATTTTTCTTTGATGTTTCTGAAACCTTGAAATAGGGTGGGTTACACAGAATCAAATCAACACCAGAACGTGGCACGTGATTGAGCAGATTTTTCAAATCGTCATTAATCATCTGAACTTGGTTTTCTAGTTGATTGAGCTGGATTGAACGCTCTGCCATATTTGCCAAACGTTCTTGCAATTCTACCTCGATAATTGGTGCTTTGGTGCGTGTGCTAGCAAAAAGTCCTACGGCACCATTCCCAGAACAAAGGTCAACAATCAAGCCACGTGAAGGGATTTTTGGAAAACGTGACAGCAAGACACTATCGATAGAATAGCTGAACACATCTTTATTTTGAATAATTTTGACATCTGTCGAAAAGAGTTGATCAATACGTTCGCCAGCTTTTAAAATTGATTTAACCATGACATTTATTATAGCAAATTTTAGCTTTTCTCACTAGTTAGGTAATGATTTTTCGGCTTAAGCATGGTACAATGTTAAAGAATGATTGAAGAAAAAGGAGTAAATCTGTGTTTTATACTTATTTACGAGGATTAGTGGTTTTTCTACTTTGGATTATCAATGGAAATGCTCACTATCATAATGAGGACAAAATTTTAAGCAAGGATGAGAACTATATCTTGGTTGCTCCGCACCGTACTTGGTGGGATCCAGTTTATATGGCATTTGCTGCTCGTCCGAAAGAATTTATTTTCATGGCGAAGAAAGAATTGTTTACGAATCGTATTTTTGGTTGGTGGATTCGTATGTGTGGTGCCTTTCCGATTGACCGTGAAAATACAGGGCAAAAAGCTCTTAAATACCCTATTAACATGTTGAAGAAAAGCAATCGTTCACTTGTGATGTTCCCAAGTGGTAGCCGTCATTCAACCGATGTTAAAGGTGGGGTTGCTGTTATTGCTAAAATGGCAAAGGTTAAGATTATGCCAGTCGTTTATGCAGGACCAATGGAATTAAAAGGGCTTTTGACTGGAGAACGTGTGGATATGAACTTTGGTAATCCAGTTGACATTTCTGACATCAAACGCATGAATGACGAGGGGATTGAAGAAGTGGCAAATCGTATTCAAACAGAATTTGACCGTTTAGATGCTGAAAATGCGACTTATCATACCAACAAGAAACCAAATCCATTAACTTACATTTACCGTATTCCTCTTGGACTTGTGGCGATTATCGTTGTTCTGTTGACATTGCTCTTTAGCTACATTGCAAGCTTTGTTTGGGATCCAGATAAGCACCGTAAAATGAAATAAAAACCAAAAGCTCAGCGATTTTGCTGGGCTTTTTCGAATAAATAAGTAAAGGCTCGTATGAGTCTATTTTTTATGTCAAAAGTGAGGTAGTGAGATGATTGAAGAAATAAAAGAAAAACTTTTGGAGAACAAAACATTGGCAGCGGTGTTGGGAACAATACTTGTCATGTTAATCGGATTTTTTGCTTGGTCAAATGTGACAAAGACAACAGTGGATGCGCAAAGTGATCTAACTGCCCTAAGCACAACTTTTTCGGCAAGTAGCAGCGCAAGAGATTTAAAAACAGAACGTTCAAGTTCGCAAACTGAAACTCAAAAAGTGTTTGTAGATATCAAAGGCGCTGTGAAAAATGAGGGTGTTTATGAGCTTTCAAGCGGTAGCCGTGTGACAGATGTGGTCAAATTAGCAGGTGGTTTTACAGAAGATGCTGATAAGAAGTCGGTGAATTTGGCTGAAAAAGTAACCGATGAAGCGGTGATTTATGTGGCAAGAGTCGGTGAAAATGTTGCTCCTACAACGACTAATTCACAAGCAAATGGCAGCACTCAACAGGAAGAAAGTTCAGATAAAATCAATCTTAATACTGCAACTTTGGCGGAACTCCAGACGATTTCTGGCATTGGCGCCAAACGTGCCCAAGACATTATTGACTACCGTGATGCCAATGGTGGTTTTTCATCAGTTGATGACTTGGCGAATGTGTCTGGTATCGGAGAAAAAACACTAGAAAAGCTAAAATCTGAGGTGACCGTTGATTAAATATTTTCCCATTAAGCCAATTCAATTAGCTTTTTTGCTCATTTTGCTCTATTATTTTTGCCTTTCAAAAGTGATTGGGTGTTTGATGTTTCTCTTGCTAGCCTTGGTGTTTTTATGGCAACAGTATGGTTGGAAGGCTTGGTGTCAAGTTTGCTTGTATTTAAGCTGTTTTGCGGTATTTTTTCTGACTAAGTCTAATCAGACAGAGCAGGCTTATCAAGCAGCACCAGCTCATTTAACAAAAATCCAGATGATTCCTGACACGATTTCGGTCAATGGGGATTTGCTGTCCTTTCGAGGTAAGGAAGCTGGGCGGACTTATCAGATTTTTTATACCTTGAAATCGGAGAAAGAACAGCATTTTTTTAAGACATTAAATCAAACGGTTGTTTTATCTGGTGATATGGACTTGGAAGAAGCAACGCCCCAGCGGAATTTTGGTGGTTTTGATTATCGTACTTACCTTAAACATGAAGGCATTTATCGTGTGGCAAATTTGTCGGCGATTAACAATGTTGAACTTGTTCATAAGATGACTTTGTGGGAGAAGCTACATGATGTTCGACGAAAGGCTATTGTTAGTATTCAGCAACATTTTCCTGCTCCTATGCAACATTATATGACTGGGCTTTTGTTTGGCTATCTGGATAAATCGTTTGATGAGATGAATGATGTTTACACGAGTTTAGGAATTATTCACCTCTTTGCTCTTTCAGGCATGCAGGTCGGCTTTTTTGTGGGGGCATTCCGCTTTTTCTTTCTACGTCTTGGGTTACGCCGAGATTATGTGGACATACTACAAATCCCATTTTCACTCGTCTATGCGGGGCTGACTGGCTTTTCTGTTTCGGTGATTCGGAGTTTAATTCAGTCTGCTTTTACAAATCTTGGTATTAAAAAATTAGATAACTTAGCTTTAACTTTGTTTGTTCTTTTCATAGTTATGCCAAATTTTCTACTGACGACGGGAGGCGTTCTTTCGTTTACTTACGCTTTTATTCTCAGTTTTATTAACTTTGATGACATTAGTCGCTATCAGAAAATCATTGCGGAAAGTTTGACGATTTCATTAGCCAGTTTGCCCTTGTTAATTCATTTTTTTGCTGTGTTTCAACCGTTATCTGTCTTATTGACAGCAATTTTTTCTGTGGCATTTGACATTATTATGTTGCCAATACTATCAATCATTTTTATTTTATCGCCCTTGGTTAAACTGACTTGTTTTAATGGTTGTTTTGTTTTCTTGGAAACTGTTATCAAGAACACTAAGGCAATTTTGGGCGGTCCGATTGTTTTTGGTAAACCAAGTCTTGGTATCTTGGTGCTACTATTTTTAACGTTAGGCGTGCTTTATGATTGCTGGCGACGAAAGAAAATGGCAATTTTTCTTGTCAGCTTAGTAGCTCTGCTATTTTTTCAAATCAAGCATCCGCTAGAAAACGAGGTGACGGTGGTTGATATTGGGCAGGGAGATAGTATTTTTGTGCGTGATGTTAAGGGGCATACGCTGCTAATTGATGTGGGCGGAAAGGTAAGTTTTAGTGAGAAGAACGCATGGCAGGAGCGGCTGACGGCTAGCAATGCGGAGCGAACGTTGATTCCTTATCTCAACAGTCGCGGCGTTGGAAAAATTGACCAGTTAGTTCTGACGCACACAGAAGTAAGAGTTCGGTAATTGATACAATTATTTCATTCATATTTTTTCTGAGATGACTTGCTAGAAAATTCTAAATATGATAGAATAATAGAAAAATTAATCATAAATAATAAGGAGTTTTGTTTTATGTCACAAATTAAATTAACACCTGATGAACTTCGTACACAGGCACAGAGTTACACTGAGGGAGCAACTTCAGTACGTGATGTTTTGACTCGCTTGACAAATACACAAGCTGAGATTGATGCCAATTGGGATGGGAACGCATTTGACAGCTTTGAACAACAGTTTAATGAACTATCACCAAAAGTAAGTCAGTTTGCTGATTTATTGGATGAAATTAACCAACAGTTGAATCAAGTAGCGAATACGCTAGAAGAAACAGATGCACAAATTGCATCACAAATTGGTTTTAACTAATAAGGTGAATTAGTGTAATAGCAGGGCAGGTTGCTTACCTGCTCTGCTATTTTGGGTTTTAAATATCAGAAATATGAAAAAGTTAATAAAATATATTGTCAGTATTGGTGCAGTTGTTCTATTACTAGTGGCTGTGGTGGGGTTGAATATTGCCATTCAGGATAATAATGAGACGACAGCGACATCGTCGTCTGGAACTGCAACGCGTCTTAACGTTGCTATCGTTAATGAAGATAAAGCCATCGTTTCTGGTAATAATACACATAGCCTTGGGAATAGCTATATTAAGAAATTAGAAAAAGATGATAGTCAAAACTGGTCTGTTGTTACTCGTGGTACAGCAGATAGTGGAAATTATCAGTTAATCGTCATTATTCCAAGTGATTTTTCAGCTAAAATCCTTGACTTAAACAGCTTGAGTGCTGAACAAGCAACCATTAGTTATGAAGTAAAAGCCGATGGTAATCAACAAATCGAAACAGAAGCCACTAAAGTTGGTAAGGATATTGTTTCCGATTTGAATAATCAATTGGTTGATATGTATATGGCTAGTATTTTGAGCAATCTTTATACAGCCCAACAAAATGTACAAGTTATCGCTAATCAACAATCAGGTAATATTTATTCTTATCGCACGCATTTACTTGGTTCAGCAGTTGATTTTGAAAATAATTTCCCTACTTTATTAACTACTGCAAACAGTAGTTTAACTGCAAATGAAGCTTTGATTCAATCATTATCAACCTTTTCATCTCTTTACAATACGTTGGATTCATCACAACAATCATTCAGTACTGATTTGATGAGTTTGGTTGAAAAACGTGCTAATGATAGCATTAGCTACGAAGATTTTGCGAGTGCTTTGATGGCTGTTGACTCTGGCGCTTTGTCAACTGATTTGGCAACAATGACAGAGTTACTACAAGATACACAAAGCCAATTAGAAACAACGGTTTCTAACGTTTCTTCGTCTAGCACTAATGGAAATGATGACGTTCAAAATCAAGTTGATTCTTTAGAAAAACAAATTGATACTTTAGAAAAACAATTTGCAGAACAACTCCAAGTTTTGCAAAAACAAAAAGATAATATCAAACAATTTGCAGAAGACGAAGTTGCAAAATACTATAAAGCCGGTTCTGATGATTTAACAGTAGCAGATTTATTAAATCAGAAAAGGAAAAGTGATGGTAAATCTTACCTTGCTACGACAGCGGATTCTTACCGCAGTAGTTTGCAATCAACAACATCAGTAGCTCTTAATCAATTACCAGCAATCGACCAAAGTGGTATCAGTAGTCTTGCTGCTAACATGACTTATTTGGATGCGAGTGCCGCAGATAGTCTTTCAGACTTTAGCACGGATTTAGCGGCTAAATTTCGTTCAGAAGTTTCGTACACACCGTCTGCACTTTCAAGTGAATTGGCAGATGCTAAAACAGCGCTAGAAAACGCTAAGAATGATTTTGAACAACAGACTTATACGAATTCAGTGACGAATGCTACAAATTCAGCAACAACAGTTAAAGCAAAAGTGTCATTGACTTTACCAAGTCGTGCAGGTTTTGTCTTGGATTCTTGGTCTTATAATGGAAAGACTTATAGCGGTAGCGATACTAAAAATGTTGAAGTGACTTTGTCTGATTCATCATCTTCAGATAATAGCTTTAAATTTACTTACCATTACGATACAGATACCGCAGACACGACGGATGACAGTTCGGTTAGCGATAGTATTTCTGTAACAATTAATGGTGTGACCATGACATCTGCGAATACAATGCCTGATATGACAGACTATCATCAGAAAGCGCAGGCTTATCGTAAAGCGGAATCAGCTTACACAGCTAAGGTTCAAGAAGTAAAAGATGTTTATAAAAATGCTCAAACGCTCCTAAATCAATACTATGCAACAGATGCTTTTCTTAACCAATCTGTGAAAGAATTAATAACTGATATTGTAACGACAGCTCTTACGGACAATCTAACAAGTTATACTGAAAATAGTACATCTACAACAGAATCAATCAAACAACAGATTGACAATTTGAAAGCAAAGCGTGACACAATCGCTAATCAGTTAGCAAACCTTCAAAGTTCAAACGAGGCTATAACTAGCAGTTTGACTTCAGAAATTAATGCTGTTCAATCATTACAAGAACAAATTTCAGATTTGAAAACTCAAGAAACATCAGTCTCTTCTGCTTTAAGTGATTCAGATTCAACCTTGGGTACGTTGAGCTCAACGCTATCTGATTTGCTATCATCGACATCTGAATTGAAATCAACATCAGAATCTAATGTCGATGAAGCTAGTCAAGTGAGCACCCTTTTCTCTTCATTTAATAGTGATGTGGAAAGTGCCCAAAGTAATAGTAGTAAGTTAGCCACAGATGCTCAAGATTTGATGGCACAGTTTAACAAGGAATTAGAAGCAAGTGGTGACTTTGTCGGTTCATTTGTTAAAGTATTGAACAATGCTTATAGCAACGGAGTTGCAAACGAAGCTTTGCTTGATTTCTTATCAAATCCAGTAACAGAATCATCATCTTCTGTTAAAGCGACTGTGAATGTCTATCGTCCATTTACTTGGATTCTCCTATTAGAAATTGTAACTCTCTTTACAGCTTACATTTTTGCAACCTATAATGTCATTCAAAAAGTAAAAGATAAATTTAGCATTAATAAACTTCAAGAAACAGATGTTTTAAATACTGCCGTTATCGCACTTTTAGCGATCATTATCGGTTTGATTCTAGGAAGTGTTTCAGCGTCTAGATTATCAGTTGAACGTGAATTAATGCCGTCATGGGTACTTGTTGTCGCTCTATTTAGCCTTATTTTGACGCAAGGACAGTACCTCTTGATTAAGAATTTTAAAGCCTTTGGTATGGGATTGAGCCTCTTTATGACAATCAGCTTTGTCTATCTTTCAAATGCGATTGGGACAACAGCGACCTTGTCAGGAGTACCAGCAAACCTTAAGAAACTCAATGTATTGTCTGTCTTGGAAGAAACATTGTCATCTTACTTTGATGGGCAATCAGCAAGCTTACTTTTGCTTCTTGGTGCTATTGTAGCCATTCTTCTGTTGATTGGTGTCAATGTTTTTGTAACGTTGAATTGGCAAAAATTACTTCAAAAGGCATCTAAAGCTGAGGTCTAGTTATGAAAAAATATCTCGTTTTTATCATTGGTTTATTGACTTGCTTCTCTTTGACTGTTTCGGCTGTTTCAGCAGACGACGAATTGAAAGATAATAGTTTACAAATTGATAGTAGTCGCCTAGAAGAAAATAAAACGACTGATGTTAGTAGTTCTTTAGACTTGACTAAAAATCTATTTTCAAATGGCGATCGGGCGCTTTTGGAAAAAAATCAAGAGAATGTTGCAAATGAGTTTAAAGAGCAACAAGATCAACTTTTTACGCAAGAAACGATAGCAACAGATGATTCTCAAGTAGAGGCTTTGTTTTCTTCGGAAACAGCAGTTGGTCAATATACAACCAAAGTTAATACGAGTGTAGATACAACTAGCCAAACAAGTAATGTTAGTGGTCTTTTAGCGATCTTTTATGGGGTCGCTAGCCTGCTACTTATTTGTGGGGCTAGTTTTGCTACCTACGTAGTAAGCAGAGGAGAAGAATAGTGGATAACCATATTAATGTTACTCTGATTTTTAAAGGGCAGAGTATGGACGTACGTATCCCTATAAAAATAGAAGTTCGCAAATTAATCCGAGAATTTGATAAAATTTTTGGAAATGACAGTTTACGCCACAAGTATCAACTGCGTGTTGTGAATAAAGGTCTAGTATTAGACGAGGGGAAATGGTTGGCACATTACCCTGTGACAACAGGTGATGTGATCGAGGTAGAGGAGATAAATTAGTGAGTGATGTAAAGCTAACATTTTTGGGACAAGATTTTGTTTACAAGAAGAATGAAACAAATTGGGAAGTTCATTTGAAACGTTCAGATGTCGCAACTCAAGACATGAATCGTTTGCTTTTGCTGAATCTGCATCATCCAATGTTTTTAGAACAAAGCATGTCTTTTGATGATGACACGGTACAATTTAACTATGAGTTGGAAGAAGATGGGCTTAATCTGGCTACTATCAAAGCACGTTCCTTGTCAGAACAGCTTCGTTTAGCGCTTAATGTTTTGGATTTGGAACAGTGTTTGCAACTGCCAGTGACGTTTTTCTTGCACCCTGAGAATCTTTTTATAACAAAAGATGAGCGCGTAAAAATTGCTTATCGTGCTATGCCAGACATTATGGTACCTGCTAGTATCGATAGTGAAGAATTTTTAAAGCAGGCTAAATGTTATATCATTGCTATTTTTACGGAACATCCATTTTCTAGTTTGTATGAGGGAGCATTGGACGTTGTTGAAGTTCCTGAATTTTTGGATAATATCCGTAAATTATCAAGCGTTGAAGATGTTAGAGAGAGTTTAACGGCTTACTATCGTGAAAAATGCGAGCAGGAGTCAGCTAGTCTCACAATTGTTAAGAAAAGTCGTTATAAACTTTACAAGTATGCTTCTATCTGGCTATCGACACTCGTGGTTCTTTTGTTGATTCCATTGATTTACTTGGTATTTATCCGAAATCCTTTTAAAGAAAAGATGTTAGATGCAGATACGGCTTTTATCAAAGTTGATTATTCTGCTGTTATTAGTGAATTAAAGAATGTCGATGTGGATGATTTGCCATACACACAAAAATATGAATTAGCCTATTCTTATATCAAAAGCTTAGATTTTTCAGAGGATAAAGAAAGAGTTATCATGAATAACGTCACTTTGAAAACGGAAGAACTTTATCTGGAATACTGGATTGAAATTGGTCGTGGTAATGCAGATGATGCTTTGGATATTGCCAAACGTTTAGATGATTCAGACTTGATTTTATATGCGATTGCGCAAGAAATGGAAAATGTGCGTAATGATGATTCATTATCAGGTAGCGATCGTGAAAGTCAATTAGACGACTTACAGAGTGAGTACGATAAATATTGGGAAGATCGTACGAATGCCTTGACGGATGCTTCGGGCAATACTGATAGTTCATCCGATGATAGCTCAAGTAGTAGTTCTACGAGCACATCCGAATCAAGCGATAATCAAGGGAATATAAGGAAATGAGCAAAGATTTAGCGATTTATAAACAAGGGTTGCGATATGAGCTGCCGTTATCAGAAGATAAACCACAGTTACTTTCTGATACCGAGAAAGCAACGTTTCACATTCAAGGTTTACCAGCTGCAATTCGATTAAGTTTAGAAGAAGATAAGATAACTTATGAATACAATGGTTTGACTGGTGAATTAAGTGATGGTGTTGCGTTAGGTGATGTATCTTTCTATCGTTTAGCAGAGACTTATCAGATTTTTGATTTGTTGGATAAACAAGAAATCTACATTAGCCAAAAAAGCGGAAGTGATTTCTGTTTGGAGAATGCAGATGTTGAAGCTGTGCTTCAAAGAGTAGAAACAAACTGGCAATTAACGCTTCTTGCTGGCTCACTTTACGTGAATAATGTTCAATTGACAACAGAAACTATCCAGCTTTCTTTTGGGGATGAGTTGAGCTTTGGCAATGTCTTTTTCAAGTTTTTCGGAGACGAAGTTTGGGTTAAAGGACCGGTGACTGTCACACAAGAATTGATTGAAAAGACAGAGTCTAACCATACTTTTTATGAGGAGTATCCAGATTATCACCGTTCTCCTCGCATTATTTACAGAAGTTCGGAAGACACGATTGCTATCAATGCGCCAGCTAAAGAGCCTAACAAACCGCAAGATGGGCTTTTGCGCATGATTGTGCCACCTCTTGTTATGGTGTCGGTAACCATTCTTATTTCGCTGATTCAGCCACGTGGGATTTATATCTTAGTTACGATGGCGATGTCGGTAGTGACCGTTATCTTTTCAGTCACGACTTACATCAAAAATCGGAAACAGTATAAGATTGATTTGCGTGAGCGGATAGCGTCTTATCATCGCTATTTGTCAGATAAGGCGATTGAGCTTAATGACTTGGCACAAGATCAAAAGCAGGGGCAACTGTATCATTATCCTGCGATTGAGACCTTGGATGAGTTATCTGCTCATTACAATCATCGGATTTATGAAAAAACACCGCTACACTTTGACTTTCTTTACTATCGTTTAGGCTTGGGAAAAGTGCCAACGACCTATGCGTTGAAGTATTCTCAAACGGAACGTAGTGGACAGACAGACCCTTTGGAAGCGGAAGGCTATGCGCTTTATCGTCGTGAACGTGAAATCTCAGGGATGCCAATCGTTGCCAATTTGGCTCATGGTCCTGTTGGTTACATTGGACCACGTCCATTAGTTTTAGAACAGCTCCAATTGATGGTCAATCAGCTAGCCTTTTTCCATTCTTATCATGATGTGCAATTCATTACCATTATGCCTGAAGAGGAATTACCACAATGGGAATGGATGCGTTGGTTGCCCCATGCCACTTTGCAGGGCATGAATGTGCGTGGCTTTGTCTATAATCAACGCACACGTGATCAGGTGTTAAATAGCTTAACGCAAATTTTAAAATTGCGTCGTAGCCAACAAGAGTCAAAAGAAAGTGCTGAGAGTAGCTTATTTAGTCCGCATTATGTGGTGATTGTGACCGATGAAAAATTGATTTTAGACCATGTTATCATGGAATTCTTCACGGAAGATCCGACCGCTCTTGGTTGTTCGATTATCTTTGTGGAGGACGTGTTGAGTTCGCTGTCGGAAAATATCCAGACGATTATCAATGTCAAAGACCGTAACCATGGGCAGTTGGTCATGGAAGAAGGGGAGTTAAGAGAAGTTGATTTTGCCTTAGACCATTTTCCAGCCGATTATGATAAGGAAGCGATTGCTAGACGGTTGGCACCACTGAATCACTTGCAAAACCTTAAGTCCTCTATTCCTGAGCGTGTGACCTTTATGGAGATGTACCATGTGGAAAGTGTTGAGGAGCTGAAAGTGCCTGAACGTTGGGACAGTCATGCGCCTTATAAGAGTTTGGCGGTGCCACTTGGCTTACGTGGTCAAGATGATGTGGTGTCGCTCAACTTGCATGAACGGGCTCACGGTCCGCATGGGCTGATTGCAGGAACAACGGGGTCTGGGAAGTCAGAGCTGATTCAGTCTTACATTTTGAGTTTAGCGGTTAATTTCCACCCATATGATGTGGCCTTCTTGCTCATTGACTACAAGGGTGGGGGAATGGCCAATCTCTTTAAAGACCTACCCCACTTGCTTGGAACGATTACCAACTTGGATGGGGCGCAAGCCATGCGCGCTTTGACCTCAATCAATGCTGAAATTCACCGTCGTGAACGCATATTTGCGGCAAATGGGGTTAACCATATCAATCAGTACCAGAAGAAATACAAACTGGGTGAGGTTGCTGAGCCGCTACCGCATTTGTTCTTGATTTCAGATGAGTTTGCGGAATTGAAACAAGAACAGCCAGACTTTATGAGTGCCTTGGTGTCAACGGCACGGACAGGGCGTTCTCTGGGGATTCATTTGATTTTGGCAACGCAAAAACCTGCTGGGGTGGTCAATGACCAGATTTGGTCCAACTCTCGTTTCAAGATTGCTTTGAAAGTGGCTGACCGTCAAGATTCGAATGAAATGTTGCACACGCCTGATGCGGCAGAGATTACCCAAACGGGGCGTGCTTATTTGCAAGTCGGGAACAACGAAGTCTATGAACTCTTCCAAAGTGCTTGGTCTGGGGCAGACTACCAACCTGATAAGGACGACCAAGGCATCGAGGACCAGACCATTTACGCCATTAACGCCTTGGGACAATACGATATCCTCAATGACGATTTGTCTGGGCTTGAGGACGTGGAGGACATTCGCCAAGTGCCAAGTGAGCTTGATGCCATTGTGCATCATCTCCATGATCTAACACAGACCCTCGAACCACTCGCCCGCCCATGGCTGCCACCGTTGGCGACAAGGGTTTATAGCCAAGACCTGCGCCCAAGTGCTTTCCAAGACTTGTGGCAACAGTCAACAGGTAGCCTAAAAGCGTTGATTGGTTTGGTTGATTTGCCAAGCCAACAAGCCCAAAAGGTTTGTTACCATGACTTTGAAGTTGATGGGAATGTGGTGCTGTTCTCAGCCCCTGGAAATGGGAAGTCAACCTTCCTGCAAACCCTCACGATGGATTTGGCGCGTCAAAATACCCCAGAACTCTTGCATTGTTACCTCTTTGATTTTGGGACTAATGGTCTGTTACCTTTACGCTCCTTGCCACACGTTGCCGATAGTTTCATGATGGAAGATAGCGAAAAAATTACGAAATTTATCTTGCGCATGAAAACAGAGATGGTGACACGAAAGAAACGCTTTAGCCAATACGGTGTCTCTAATATCAAGCTTTATCGCCAGTTAAGTGGGGAACAACTCCCTGAAATTCTGATAATGATAGATAGTTATGACGGTATCAAGGAAGCCGAGACTGGCGAGGCTTTGGAAGCTATGCTACAAACCCTCCTTCGTGATGGTGCTAGCCTAGGCATCAACGTCGCGATAACGGCTGGACGAATCGGCGTACTCAAGTCAGCGCTCTTACAAAGTCTGAAAACTCGCTTAGCGTTGAAAACGTCAGATGACAATGATACCAAGACCATTATTGGACGCCATGACTACCTCTTGGAAGATATTCCAGGGCGTGGGATTCTAAAATACGATGACGTGGAAGTGTTCCAAACAGCGCTTCCTGCTAGGGGAGAGGATTCTGTGGCGATGCTTCAAGCCCTCCAAGAAGAAGCAGAAGAAATGGCAGCAGCTTGGACAGGACCACGCCCAAACCGTATCCCAGTTGTGCCAGAGAAATTAAGTTTTCCAGATTTTGAACGTAGAATAAATGATTCTGATTTAGTAGGTGCTGACTTTATTCCTTTAGGGTTAGATTTTGAAAAAGTTCTTCCGTTAGGAATATCACTTGAGAAGTTTCAACATTTACTCTATGTATCTGATGATGAAGAGTCTATGCATATAATTTCATCTCATTTAATTAATATCTTTAAAAACATAGTATTTAACGCAAGTGTTATGTTAATAGATAGTAATCTTAACTATAAAGAATTTAAGGACAGTGTTGCTACATATGTTTGTGTTGAGGAAAAAATTAAAGATATGGGGAATCAGTTAATGTTTGAGCTTGATAAGAGAATAACAAATAAAAGTGACAAAAATTGGTTTATTATTATTCCAGATTTAGAATCATTTTTGGAAGTATGTGATATTACTCGAGAACAAATGGTAAGGTTATATAAGGTAGGATGGAAATATGGTTTATTCTTAATAGTGGGATCTACACATCAGTATATTGGTTCAACTATAAATAATATTGCTAAGGATATACGAAAAGACTTACAATGGGTTCTACTAGGAATGAGACTTAATGATCAAAACTTTTTAAGCAAGGTTTATAATTCTAAGGAGGTAAGATTAGAACCTGATGAAGCCTATCTTCATTCTCGGAAAGATTCTCAAAAAATTAAAATTAGTTGGGGATAGAAATATGGAGGAAACTAATGACAATACAAAGTAATCAGACAACCCCTAGTATATGTGCTACTACTTTAATGAGTGCAGCTGCAGGAATAGGAACTGGTGGTGAAATTACGGAAGATGAATCAAGTATTATTACTGGGTATGACACTTTAAAAACAAGTATGTCAACAGAATCAAGTAATTCAAACAGTGTTGCTTCAAGTATTACGCAATTTGTTAGTTTGATACAAGGTGTAGCAAACGATTTTCAGGTTTTAGATGATTTACTTAGTCAACAAATTGCAGATAATCAAGAAAGTTTTGTAGAAGCTCCAAATATGGCTGATACTTCTGTTAAGAATGACACAACAAAAACAACCTCTAGCACTACAACAAGTCTCTCCAAACCTTCTTGGATGACTGCAACTGCGTCAAACGAAAGTACGCCAGATATGAGTTTATTTACTAATTAAGGAAGGTAAGTAATATGTCAACTAATTACAAGAAAGAGCTAGAAGAAACTCAATTGTCTATTTCAAAATTAAGTTCTCATTTATATGATATAGAAGATGAGAGGAGAAGATTACAGAAATTATCTACTGATTTTGATGGTGTTAATGATGAAAGTTTTCATGATTTAGCTTATCTTGAGACTTTGAATCTTCCGTTGAGTTCACAAGAAAATATTATAGAAGTAAAAGCGCTATTTTCAACATACTATTATAGTTTGAAAAATGATATTGATGATAAGCTCAAAGTTCTTAAAAAAGAAGAAGAGAGAGTAGAAGAAGAATTAATTTATTTGAAAAAGCAACGATATCATTTTCAAGAGATAGAAAATAAGGAGAGGATAATAGGTTTGAAGGAGGGGAGATAATGGGAATAAAAATGGTTTTGTCAAGTGCTGATAGTCAATCAAGCAGCACAACACAAGTAATGACAAATAGGGTATCAGCATACAATAATATTATTAGTGCTTTAGAGACATTTATTGGTTCAACAGATTTACAAGGTACTGCTTACACTAGTGCTAAATCTTATGCGGAAAATGTCTTGATTCCTTTAGCACAAGGAGCAACTTTACTATCCAATGGCTTATCAGACTCTGCTAAAAAATTTCCTGATGAGTATCGAAGTAGTGTGGGGGAAGAAGATTTAGATGAAGATAATCTTAATACGGAGATAGATAGATATTCCAATATGATATCTAATAATGAGACATTACTTGCAAAAGCAAAGAGCGCAGATGTTGTAGATCCTGTCACAGTACTAAGGTATAGTATGTTTATTTCATCTGCTGAAAATGCTAAAAGTAAAGTTGAAGAAAAACTTAGAAAACTACGAGAATATGATTCAAATTCATCGAGTTTCTGTGAAGATATGTCAAGTTTAGAAGAAGCTGTCAGTCAAGGACTATCTCAAGTAAATGCAGATTACAGCTCTTTTACAGGAGTATTCCCTGATACCTCAAATCGATCAATGCCTTGGGTAAAAACGATTAATACAGCTTATACAACATATATAGAAGAAAATCAGAAAAGTATTTATGAAGAATTTAAAGATGTCATGGATAGTGATGCAGCAAAATATTTAAGTGAAGCTTTTAAATTTTTACCAAGTAAACTTATCAAGTCTTTAAAACAATCAGAAGGTTTTAAAGAAATTATAAGAGGATTAGCGCAATCTGGAGAAAAAGGAGAAAAAGCGGCTACTTACGTTCTCCAAGGACTGATGAAGTACGAAGAATTTGGGAATGCAATCAAAAATACTAAATTAGGAACTTCGATTGCTGAAGCCTCTAAAGTATTTGATGCTGCTAAAAAAGTAGCTGATCCGATAAAAAGTTTTGTGAAAGAAGGTTTAAAATCTACAAAATTTTATAAAGCAATCTCAGAAACAGCAGCAGCTGGTGGTGCGGTGAGCGGAACTCTTAATTTTTTAGGAAAAGGTTTAAAATTTGCTGGCAAGGCTGCAACAGTGCTAACATTTGCAGATGTGGCTATTTCAGGTGTTTCTGGTGGAGTTAAAGAATTCGCAAAAACTGGAGATGTTGGTAAAGGTGTTATTGCTGGAACGTTTTCAGCAGTTAAAAGTGTAGGACCGTTAGAAGGCGCAACCATTGGAGCGACAATTGGTAGTGCTATTCCTTTTGTTGGTACTTTTGCTGGAGCCGTAGGAGGAGCACTTGTTGGATGTGGAATATGCTATCTTGATAAAAAGGGAACATTGGATGCTGCTGAAGATCTTACAAAGAAATTCTATGATAAATCTAAAAAAGTAGTAGGAAAAGCTGTTAAATCAGTAGGTGAAGCTATTTCAACTACATTTGGCGGTATCGGAAAGGCGCTAGGTTTTGGGTGATAAGTAATGAAAAAAAAATCAATATTCAATGCAAGTTTTGAAGAAAGTATCAATTTAGAAAATGATGATTTTAGAAAATTTAATCAACAATCTTATGATGATGACGATCTTCTAAAATATTTTGAAAATGGAGGACCATCTACTAAATTTAAATTAACCTATTTCTTCCTTTCACTAATTTTTCCAATTGGAATAAATTATTTATTAACTGTATTGACACAAGATGCAGTTACTCAAAAACAATTTATGGGATATCCTACTTTGAGGTACAATATTTTACCATCAAGATTATTTTTGATATTTTTAATAGCTTGGTTAATAGCTATTGTGTTAGGGAAATATTTCAATCAAACTTTTATTTTACCCTACCGATTACAATTTCATATCCAATTTTCTTCTATGATTTGGATGGTTATAGAAATGAATTTATTCTTTCTTTCATTATATACTCCTACTTTTACTGTCTGGGGAGTTTTATTTCTCTTTATATTATTTATTATGGCAGGGTATGTAATGATAAATACACAGTTAAGACGACTAAAGCGTATATTATATGGTGAAGATAATCCGATTTCTGCTATGGAAAGAATTGTAAAAAAAATATCTGTTTATGGCATGGGAATATTAGGTATAGGTGTTATTATAAATATAATAATGAAGTTATTCTCAGTAAATATTGCCGAAAGATTAGAGTATTTTCTATTTTCTTTAGTCTGGCCAGTCGTTAATCTTGCAGTTTTAGCATTTTTTATATTCGTAGAGCTGTCTCACTTTCTTCCAGCCTACTACAAACTTAAATATCCCGAACTATACCGTAAATATGAAGGGAAATCCGTTGAAGAATGGTACGGTAAAAAATATTTGAAAAAACACAAGGAGTTAACAGAAAATGAATAAATCAAAAGAATTATTACCACTAGGAAGTATTGTTTATCTCGAAGAGGGAACACAAAAGTTAGTTATTGTTGGTCGTGGGGCTATTTTTGAAGATCCTGATATCAAGGAGCAGGTCTTTGCGGACTATATGGGAGTCCTCTACCCCGCAGGATTGCAAACAAATTCAACGTTATTTTTCCAACATGAAAATATTGATGAAGTTGTTTTTGAGGGATATCATGATGATGAAGAAGATAGATTTTTAAAAGTTTATCATGAGTGGGAAGAAAACTTGGAAATTCCACGAAAGCAGATTGACTAATTGATTTTAAGGCGCTTTTGCGTCTTTTTCTCTCATTCTTCAATCGTAATCTTCTTTTTCTAGTAAATTATTTGTAAAGCGCTAGCTGAATTTCAATTTCTTTTCCTCATTCTTTCGGATGTGAAAGAATAAAAAAAATAGGGTTTTTCCCCTATTTTTTAAGACAAGATGTTGCTTTATAATGTAACTATAGTTGTTAAAAATGCTGCTTCATGCCAAATATTTAAGAAATTAGAGAGTAGCATGTATTTTGGAAAGTCTAAATATGATATCAGGATTTAAAATAGGAGAAATAAATTTGACACTTTCTTTTGAAAAATTGATTCAGTCTCAGTATTATAATGAACTGTATATGCCAATTGACAAATATATTAGTCGAAATGCACCTGAATTATATGTAAAGTCTCATGTTATTGATGATATTACTTCAAAAAGACTCGAAGACTTTCGTATTAATAGGGTCTTGTCGAGAAAAATTAAGGGCGACTTTATTGAATCAGAACTTCAAATTATTACTGAACTCGAGTTAAAGGGCCGTACGAAGTATGGATACGAGAGTGATAGTGGGGAACTATGGCTTCGAGTTACGGTACTTTATAAACTAGATAATGGATTGAAAGATTTCACTGTAACTCAAATCATTAAGTTCAATTCCTCGGATTATGTCAGTGATGATTTAGGTTTAACTCCTGAGTTTGTGCCATACCTACGTGCCAAGGAGTTAGATAAAGTAGCTGAAGACATCCTAAGAAAATATTATCCTGATGCGCTACAAGTTCCGATGGCACTTCCAGTTGATGACTATATTTCGAATATTGGTCTCACAAAGATAGAAGGTAAATTGACCCAAGATAGTTCTATTTTTGGTGAAATGGTATTTAAGGATACAGAGGTTACTTTCTACGATAATGATAAGGTAGAGCATCGTTTAATTGAGAGGAAAACTATTCTAGTTGATCCCAACGTCATTTGCCTACGTAATCAAGGAAGTTACAATAATACTATTGTGCACGAATCAGTTCACTGGTTATTACACAGATATCATAATGAGTTTAAGATGCTTTTTGATGAAAGTCATGTTCGAAGTAGTAGTCGTAGTGATAAATCTGAATATGATTCATCAAATTGGACTAGTTATGATTGGATGGAGTGGCAGGCGAATGGTATTGCAGGTCGCATCCTGATGCCTAAACGAACCACTAAGCAAATGGTTCAGGAATTATTTGTCAAATATTCACTCGAGTTTGAACAAGATAAGAAAACTCAGATGTTTGAACAAGTAATTGATGATTTGGCGGATTTTTTTCAAGTTTCTAGATTAGCTGTAAAAATCCGTTTGCAACAGTTAGGGTATACGGAATTTGACGGCATCTACAATTATGTTGGAAATGAGTACATAAGAAGTTATGCTTACGAAGTTGGAGCACTTCGTAAGGGGCAGACTTTTACTATATCGTTCAATAATGCTTGTATGCTAAATGCTTTGAATAGCAAATTCAGAGAAGTGATGAATACCGAACGCTTCGTTTTTGTCGACTCACATTTCTGTTTGAATGATGAAAAATATGTAGAGATGATTGACTTCGGTCAGTATCAAATGACAGACTATGCTTATCTACACATGGACGAATGTTGCCTAACCTTCGATATTCGCTACCAATCTGATGGTAAGATATCATACCAAGATTTTAACGACTACATACTTTATAGAGGCAGTGATCCTAACTTAAAGGTAAAAGTTGAATTTTCTGAGTGTTTGATTTCTTTAGATACAATTCCACAATATACTGGAGAGGTGTATCATAAAGTTACTCAGATTATGGAGGAGCTGCCTGGGCACTTTTGTGGTACTATGGTTGCTCATAGAAACCGGAGACAGTTTACTCAGGAAGATTTGGAAGAGTATTCAACGGTTAGTGTTGCTACTATTCGAAGAATGGAAACCGACAAGGAGTACCAGAAAAGGTTAGGAAAGTTGATGGCTATTTGTATCGGCCTAAAATTATATCCTGATTTTAGCTTTGACTTAATCGAGAAGAGCAACTGTAATTTTGATGACACCATTGTTTTTCATAGTGTTTATAAAATGCTCTTAAGGAATTGCTACCATCTATCTGTGGAGGAATGTAATCAAAAGTTAGATGAATTACAGATAAATAATAAAATTGGATAAGAAATTTCGTGTTAACCGCTCAGCAAATGAGCGGTTTTTTTGATTGTTAAAACACTGATAGAGCAAACAAAGGTATTTTGAAATTTAGCAATTGTGCAGTTTATGGGAGTTCTAAAGAGATTGACCGCTCATTTAATGACCTGTCATGTTTGTAATAAATGATTTAGAATTAAGCCATAGAGAACAAACTAAATTGATAATGCCGTCTCTGATCAAGACAACTAATCTCAGGTCTTATCTTTTAGTTCATTAATCAGTTTTTGAGATTAGCTGACCGATAACATAGAGGAAAGTAACTATGCGGTCAAGAATATTTTTTGCATGCCTTGATTTGTCATGTGTGCTTTCGGTATTAACTGGAAAGCCAATCAATCATGACAATCAATGTCAACTTTTTCAACTACTGTCAAACTCAATCTTCATCAACTGGTGTAGAACCACTAGAGGGTGAGGTGCTAGCTCCAATGTTTGTGCAGGGCTATTATATGTCGTCAAGTTATTCAGGTCTAATCCGTGGGACATTTCGACAATGCCGTATCATGGGTATTCCAATTCTTACAGCCTTTGTACCTGTGTCAGAAGTGGAGTACGAACAAATGGTTAAGTGGTATAATAGCTCGGTCAATGATTATCTCAAGGATTTTCGTAAGCCAAATAAGAATGCTCTTGACGTCTCATCATGGGAAGCCTTCACTGAAAAACAAGATTTAGCAATTGCTGATGAAGGGATTGAACTATATCTGGTGATGGATCAATTGGAGTTTTTGAAGGATAAGCTTTCAGAAACTAACTTCGATGCGCGTGTAATTTTGGACATGCTGTTTGAAGGTTATGAGAATAAAGAAATTTTCGAAATTCTAGGTGTCAAGAAGTCTGCAGGATATAAGAAAATCAAAAAGATTCAGAGAGAAGGTCTGGATCTCTATAAAGAACTCAACAAATAAAAACAATCGCCATCTCAATTGAGGTGGCGATTTTGTATCTAGTCTTTCTGATAGAAGAGACATTCGTATCCATCAGCTCTGAGGTTAATATCAGCCATCCAGTCTGGTGCATTTCCCATCAATAAAGAAATTTCTTCAAGGCTTTGGTCCTGGTCACACTCAATGATGACCTCGTCATGGACGTGACCTACAATCTTGAAGTCTTTCAGTTGTTTCATGGAGTAGGCTAGGATATCTCGACTGATAGCTTGGACAATATTCTCTACAAATTTTGGGCCATAACTCTCGATGCGCTCCCATTTCTTACCTGTTGCAATTCCTTCATAGGTAACTGATTCACCACCAAATTGGTTTTCTCCCATCCTAGGTTTGACATAGGATAAGCGACGACCAGATGGTAGAGTAATGAACAACAAGCCACTCTTAACCTCAAAGGTAATTCCATGGGTAAATGTCTTGATTTTCTGTTTAACGGCCGTTTTTACTGCTTTGTCTACATCCCACCAGAATAGGACTATATTGGGATTAGACTCTCTCCATGCATCCACAAGAGGTTGGAGTTCTTCCTCATCCAATCCCATTTCAAGAGCACCCATTGCTTTCAATGCACCAACTGAACCACCATAGCCAAGAGCCAACTCTGCGATTTTACCTTTTTGACGTAAGTGGCTATTGATACCATGTTTCTCTACAGGTACGTGAAACATTTTGCTGGCACTAGCGCAGTAGATATCCTCACCACGCTCAAAGACTTTACTCCGCCAAGTCTCACCTGCAAGGTGAGAGAGCACACGCGCTTCAATGGCAGAAAAATCACAGACGATGAATTTCATATCTTCACCAGGGATGAAAGCTGTACGGATTAACTGTGAGAGGGTGTCCTGAGTATCATAGAGTAATTCAACTGTCTCTAGCACACCAGTTTTAAAGAGTGTTCTTGCTTCTTCTAGGTCACTCAAATGGTTCTGAGGTAGGTTTTGAAGTTGCACTAAGCGACCAGCCCAACGACCAGTTCGGTTCGCTCCATAGAATTGAAACATTCCTCTTGCACGTCCGTCCTTACAGATACAGTTCATCATAGCTTGGTATTTAGACACACTTGATTTGGCAGCTTTCTGACGAAGTCTTAACACCTTAGCAGTCGTTTCATCGACGTATTTTAGAAGTTCATTAACTACTTTCTTATCAAGCGAATCGATTGTGACACCGTGGCCACGAAGCCAGCCAATCATCTGTTGAACTGAGTTTGGATTATCTAGACCAGTCAGTTCTTTAAGCTCCGCTTGGATGTTGTCTTTACTAATACGGTCAATCTCAAGAACAGCTTCAACGAAGGCTCTGTCAATCTTGATACCTCTGTCGTTGATGATTTGGTCTTGATGATATTCTGCCCAAACAAAGTCAGGGACAGGGAATTTTTTCAGTTTGTCCTTGATAGATAACTCAACCTCTACATCACGTTTATTATATAGGATGAAATCACTCCATTTCTCTGGTGCGTGATGAGGAAAGTTACGAGTCCGACCTCCGTTGACCTTAGTTGGTGGACAGGGTAAGCAGAAGTAGCGAATCAAGTCTTTACCAGTAGTTAGTTTTTGTTTATCTAATCCAAGGACACTACCGACTCCTTCTAGGGATAATGGCAACCCCATATAGGCCGACCAAACCATGCTGCACCGCCATGAGGCAGGTGATAGGAAATCCTTAGTCATTAACTCTGGGTGACGTTGCTTGAGCCAATTAGAGAAACAGACACGTTCAAAGTTGGCGTTGAAAGCCCATTTGATAACCTTATCGGAAATAATATCTTCAATGATATCTTGAGGTAAATCCTCCTTTGTTAAATCATATACTGTTACTGGGCCATTGTCGACAGAAATCGCAACAATTAAGATTTCAAAAGATTGATCTTCTGCATAGCGATAGACACCTGACTTTCGTAGTTCAACTTCTGAGTAGGTTTCAATATCAATGGATAGTTCTTTCATAGGCATATTCCTCCAAATAAGGGCGATGATATACACCACCACCCAAGTTATTATTTATGAGATTTATCTTTTCGAGACTTTCGTCTTTCTTTAATGTTGCCAATTGCGTCCGTGATAATGGTGAGCAACATCCCACAGGTGTAGCCAAGTAACATGCTAAAGCACATCTGCAACATAAAGTGTTCATATTCGGTCATTCTTTTTTCTCCTCTTCTTTAAACCATTTCACATTTGGAAATAAGTGATGTAGTGCCATTTTGGCGATATCTAAAAATCGTTTAACGACAGTTATCCAAGTATAAACCCAAATAGAAAGTAGAATAGTTGTAAAGGTTACCTGAGTTATCACATTTATCAAGTTATTTATTGTTGTCATTCTTTACCTCTTTTAAAATGAAATAGTAGGGGGGAAGTGAGTCCCACCCACTAAGCTAAATTAATTCAAAAAATCATCATCTTCTGTCGCAAAGTCATCCTCAGCACGAGTGCGTCCACCGAGTGGCTCGCCGTCACGTAGTTTCTGTAGGTTGTTTAGACCACAGGCGATCCCCTTATTACCATTAGAATTGAAGGCGTAGAAGGAGATGGATGCGCGACCATAGATACCAGAGTATAGTTCTGCGGTATCAATGATTTCTTGTCGATTGGCATCGACTACCCCAGGCTTGTGTGGAGAATTGGCATTGACGAAGTAGGCATTTTGGTATGCCGCATCATCTGGACGCTCCAAATCACCATCACGTAGTGGGGTCTTGATTACTGAGAGAGCAGGAACAATTTTGCCATTGCCTTTGAGTTTAGATTCACCTTCTTTATAGGCGACTTCAATGGCTGCGTGGATTTTATCAATAGTAACCGTATCATCTTTTGGAATGATGAGGGATACGCTGTATTTTGGTGTTCCACCATTGATGGATTTAGGCTCGTTGGCATTCAAGTAGCTGAAGCGTGTGTTTGGACCAGTAATTACTTTTGTTGTTTGTACATTCGTTGACATAATGTTATACCTCTTAAAAATCATTTGTAGCTAGGTTCATTTCTTGACGACTGTCGTCAAGTGGAACGAGTTGTGGTTTACCGTTTGGTTTGAAGATAAGCCCACCAAGCAGGTCATTGAATTTTTTCTTGCCAAGGAGTTTAGTCATGGCAGTGATAGTGAGGAGTTTCTTCTCGTAAGGATCAAAGCCAGCATCCATCACAGTTTGACTGACGGCAGCTTCGTCTGAGAACTTACGAACCGAACGACCCTCTACTAATTTGTAGCCTGGAATGGAGTGTCCCTCAGTAGCTTCTTTCAAAGCATAGGCTTTGATGTCATTTGCCCACGAAACCAGCAAGTCCAGTTTGGGTAGAATCTCTGCGATGTCTTCATAATCAAGAGTAGCAGGATCCGCAAACTCCATCTTAGCGAGTGCCAAATTATCATCGGCCCGTTTGCGACAGATATTCTTGAGCTTGCAGAACTGGCAGTGTTTACCAGATTTCAGTTCTCCTTCGCCCTTAAAGGCGAGTTCAGCTTTTGGGGTGAGTTCGTTTTCAGCCCATTCAAGCAGTTCAGCTTTGTCCATCTCAAAGGTGGAGATGTTATTCTTCCGTGGTTGAAAGATGGTCATGGTGACTTTTTCAAAGTCGTAAAGTCCATCAAACATCTCAAGAGCTCCGAGAGCGTAGCACATCATCTGTGGGTTGTGGTCGGCATCAACCAAAATGCCTAATCCGTGCTTGTAGTCGATGACTTGAAGCAGTCCATCTGCCACAATCAAACAGTCGCCTGTTCCAAAGCCGTCAGGCACCCATTTAGAGAAGTCCAGACGTTGCTCAACGAGAACGGTTGGATCACGGGAGTAACCTTTTGCTTTCTCAACTTGTTCCATGACATAGTTTCGGTATTCCTCGGCACAGGTTTGCATCTCTTCGTTATAGAAGGACAAGTCCTCGGTTGGGTCACGCGCTTTCCTACCCAATGCTTTCTCAACAAGATAAGCACAAAGCTCGTGAGCGTCAGTTCCCTCAAGGGCGAACTCAGAGGTAACATCTGGCATGTCCTCGGTCAGTCGAACAGAAGGCGGACAGTTGAGCCAACGGTGGGATGCGGAAGCAGATAGGATGGCATGGTTAGTCATGGCCAATTCCTCCAGCTTCTTCAAGAACCACTGCATAGTGCTCAGTGGCTAAAGCTGACAAGGATTCTGCACCATATTTATTGAGAAGAGCACGAACTTCGTTCTTGTATCCATCTTTGGCCTTTGTCGCAAGGACGGCACGAACATCTTCTAGTTTAAGTTCCTTTTGTAGTTCAACTTTGGGTTCTTCTGAAGTTGTTGTTTCTTCCTCAGTAGATAGTAGTTTTTTGAACTCGTCTACCAAGCGAAGGTAGTATTTGGCTGTGCCTTCCATTTCATTAATGAGTTCATTCAGTTGCTTCATTTTGCTCATGTTGTCTTTCCTCCGTAATTTTCCGAGCGAGTAATTTTGAGATAACGCTGATGGCTATGAGGGTATCAGCCACATCATCATCAGGTTCAATGTATGGTTCGTTTGCCATATTGGGTCCTCCTATCTTACTAAGTAAGGTTTTGAGTGGATTTTCCACTTTGGAAGAGATTTTTTTTATTTTTTATCCCTTACACCTTACTAAGTAGGGTTGAGATAAATTTTTCCGCATGATACGAAAAAAATTTTGCTCATCAAAAAAAGTTTCCTGTGCAATTAATAGGAAACTTTTATTTTTTTTTTAGAAAAAAATTTTCTGTTAGTGCGGAAAATCCTGTCTGATTCTTACTTAGTAAGTTAGGAAGAGAAATTCCTAATTCAACAATGAAAGATGGAGGCATGATGCATGCAATTTACCTTATCTCATTCAGGACAGACTGGTGTTCAAACAACAACAGTCTACCCGCACCAAGTGACAATCACGGATGAAACTAGTCTAAAACGTGTTGCTCAGTACGACCATGTGGCAGGATTATTTTCCAATAACACTCGATCGAACGCTAATTTCCTTAAATCAGATGTATTAGTCATGGATATTGATAATGACCATACAGAAAATCCTGATGATTGGATTACAGAGGAATACCTAAAAATCTTGTTTTCGGATTACCATTTTGCTTTGGTTACGAGTCGAAACCACATGGTTCAAAAAGGCAATAAAGCAGCAAGACCCAAATTTCATATTTACTTCCAAATTAATGAGGTCACCGATAAAGATGCCTATGCTTTTCTAAAAGAAGAGTTGACGAATCAGTATAACTTCTTTGATACGAATGCTAAGGATGCCGCAAGATTCTTTTTTGGTAATCTCAATGCACAAGTTTTATGGAACGACTCATGGCTGACTATTGATGCTGATTTATTGGATTCATCATTTGATGATGAAGAAGATTTCGATGCGACTTTCTATACACCACCGGCTGGACCAATCACTGAAGGTAGCCGTAACTCAACCATGTCACAGTTTGCGGCTAAAATTCTCAAACGCCTTGGAGTAACACAAGAAGCCCGTGATGGATTTGATGAGCAGGCTCTCAAATGTGTTCCACCGCTTGATAAGACTGAACTCGATACCATCTGGGGGAGTGCGGTACGATTCTACAATCGGACCATTAAAGGCTCAGAAGGGTATGTGTCACCAGAAGAGTTTCAAAGGGAATCACTAAAACCTGATGACTATTCAGATGTTGGTGAAGCTGGGGTTCTTGCTAGAGAGTATGCCAATAAACTAGCCTACACCAATGCGACAGACTATCTTTTCTACGATGGAACACACTGGCGTGAGAATAAGCAGCTAGCATTAGGGGCAGTTGTACACTTTACCGATGAACAACTTGCGGAAGCAAATACCTTTTTAGAATCAACAGAGAAACAACTTCAATCTTCAGGTATTGATGAAATGACCATCAAGGCAGGAGGGAAACGTCTAGAAAATGCTGTTGAGACACCTCTACAGTTGAAATACCTCAAAGCCTATCTTGCGGCAAAAGAGTTCCATAAATTTGTCATGAAACACCGTGATTATAAGAATTTAATGGCAGTCTACAATACAGCCAAGCCTATGCTTACGGTTGAATTATCAGAGTTGGATAGTGATGACATGTTGCTCAACACTCCTAAAGCTACCTATGATTTGCGAAAAGGAAGAAAAGGGCAACAAGCTCACAATCCAGATGACTACATTACTAAAATGACAGCAGTCTCTCCTAGTGACAAAGGTCACGATTTGTGGCAGGAAACCTTGGCTACCTTTTTCTGTAACGACCAAGAGTTGATTGACTATGTTCAAGAAATCATTGGGATGGCAGCTATTGGTAAGGTTTATCAGGAACACATGATTATTGCTTATGGCGGAGGTGCAAACGGCAAGTCTACTTTTTGGAACACCATTGCTCGTGTGCTAGGAAGCTATTCTGGGAAATTATCGGCTGATGCCTTAACCATGTCCAATAAGCGAAATGTCAGTCCTGAACTTGCGGAGCTTAAAGGTAAGCGTCTCGTGATTGCTTCTGAGATGGCTGAAGGAATGCGGCTCAATACGGCTGTTGTTAAGCAGATTACTTCTACGGATGAAATCCAAGCAGAGAAGAAGTACAAGGATCCCTTCCACTTTGTCCCATCACATACGCTGGTCCTTTACACCAACCATTTGCCTAAAGTTGGAGCGAACGATGATGGGACTTGGCGACGTTTAGTTGTCATTCCTTTTAACGCCAAAATCACTGATCGCTCAGATATTAAAAACTTTGCGGATTACTTGTACGATAATGCAGCTCCAGCTATTTTGTCGTGGATTATTAAAGGGGCAGAAAAAGCTATCAAGGTCAACTTCAAAACAAAAGTTCCTGCTGCAGTCGCAAGCTCCGTCAAAGCCTACCGAGAGGCCAACGATTGGCTAGGTCACTTCTTAAGTGAGAGTTGTGAGGTGGGAGATAAATTGAGCGAGAAGTCTGGTGAGTTATATAGTCGCTATCGTGCTTATTGCGTCCAAAACATGGAGTACACGCGCAGCACGACAGATTTCTATGCTGCTTTAGCTCAGGCAGGATTTGAACGTAAGCGGACTAATAAAGGAAACTTCATCATGGGACTAAAACTAGCGAATGATGGTAATGATTTCCTTGATTAAGTGACCTCCACAAGACGATTTTGACTTCCACATCGTCATAAGGCGGAGATTTTATGAGTGACAGTCGTGGAAGAAATTAGGGAAAAGTCTATCGAGAAATGAGTACTAAAAGTTTATGGATTGAATTCCACGACTTCCATTTCTTGATTTAGTGTAGGTCTATTGAGGTCTTTTCTAAAAGTCTCTATAGTAAAAAATTCTATATAAAAAAGCCTATAGGGAAAGTTTAGGAAATGAGTGCCTTAGACCTACACACTATTTTTGAAAAGGTAAAAGAATGCTAGAAAAAACAATAGAACAGGACTTGGTGAAACAAGTCAAAAAACGTGGTGGGATTTGTCCTAAGTGGGTGTCACCAAGTTTTGCTGGTGTGCCAGATAGGCTCGTCTTTCTTCCTGATGGGAAGTTTGGCATGGTGGAAGTGAAGCGACTAAAGGGTAAGCCACGAGCCTTACAGCTATCAAGGCATAAGCTACTCAAGAAGTTGGGGTTCACCGTCCATGTCCTTGATGGGTTAGAACAGATTGGAGGAATTTTAGATGCAATTGAGTCTACATAGCTATCAAGAAGTCACCAAGGACTTCATCATTACCCACCCCAATGCGGCAGTCATCCTAGACATGGGGATGGGGAAAACGGCAACTACCCTCTCAGCGATTGACGAGTTAATCTATGACCGCTTTGAGGTGACAAAGGTTCTTGTCATTGCCCCACTTCGAGTCGCAAGTACAGTCTGGAGTGATGAGATTGAGCAATGGGCTGAGTTGAAACACTTACGCTATTCAAAAATTATTGGCACGCCTAAACAACGTCTCTTAGCACTTCAAGCTGATGCGGATATTTATATTGTCAACCGTGAGAACCTTCCATGGTTGGTGGAGCAGTGTCAACCTTACTTTAAATGGGACATGGTAGTGATTGATGAATTGAGTTCGTTCAAGTCTTGGAAAAGCAAGCGTTTCAAGGCTTTCATGACCATGCGTCCATTTATGAAACGTGTTGTAGGGCTAACAGGAACACCAAGTTCTAATGGCTTGATGGATTTATTCGCAGAGTTTAAGGTCATTGATGGAGGGGAGCGTTTGGGTTACTTCATTACGGAGTATCGCAATCGATACTTCCGTGAGGGATATGGTCAAGGTCATGTGGTTTATGAGTACATCCCTATGGATTTCGCAGAAGCACAGATTTATGACAAAATCTCTGATATCAGCATTTCCATGAAAGCCTTAGACTATTTGGACATGCCAGAGTTAATCACCACACGCTATCCTGTGAAAATGACAGACAAAGAAACCAAGGTTTATAAATCCATGAGTCGTGACATGGTTCTACCTTACTTGGAGGATGATGACATTACAGCATCGAGTGCTGCCAGTCTTTCCCAAAAACTCTGTCAGATGGCAAACGGAGCAGTTTACTCTGATAATAAGGATACCGTGACCATCCATAACCAAAAGTTAGATGCCCTTGAGGATATTGTAGAAGCTGCCAATGGCGAACCGCTCTTATTGGCTTACTGGTTTAAACATGACTACGAACGCATTGTAGAGCGACTAGAAAAATTGAAGGTCAACTTCAAACCACTCAAAGAGGAAACAGATATTCGTGACTGGAATGCTGGAAAGATTACAGTTGGGCTCATTCATCCAGCCAGTAGTGGTCATGGACTCAACCTTCAAAAAGGTGGTCATCACTTGGTGTGGTTCAACTTACCTTGGTCACTGGAGCTCTACCAACAAACCAATGCCCGCTTGTGGCGACAAGGCCAGAGCTCAGGAACTGTTGTGATTCAACACATTGTTACTGAAGATACGATTGACGAGGACATTTTAAAAGCTCTGGCTGATAAGGATGATGCTCAGGAGCGACTTATTAAGGCGGTGAAAGCACAGGTAGGAGGATATCTATGACGGATAAAGTGGAATATATTGCTAAGCATTATCGTGATATGAAAATCAAATTGAGTTTGGTCCAGAATAAACTGTTAAACTATCGCCCCATTTCAGAGGAGAGTGTCATTCAATCTCTTGTCTTTGAAAAAAATGAGCAAGAGAAAGTGAGCAAAACCAAGACCTATGATCGGAGTGAGCTGATTGCTCTTAGCTTTAGGGAAAAGCAAGAACAAGAAAATCAAGAGTATTTGAGTAGTTTGCTTAATACCTATTATTGCTTAAAAGTTGACCTTGAGTACTTTGAACTTGTCATGGACTTATTGCCAGATGATTTAAAGCCTCTGGCTACAGATTTAATTTACTTAGGCAAGAGTTGGACAGAGCTAGAGGAGGCTTATCAAATGAGTCATTCAACCCTTGCTTATCGCAGACGTAAGATTCTCAAACAGATACGGAATTGTTATCACTGGATGTCTAAAAGTCTTGAACTCAGGGTGGAGGATTATCATATTCCTATCTAGCTTTTACAGTTTGTACTAAATTGGTACTGAATTTGCACTAAATTTGTACCAAAGTTGTACCGATTTGGTACTGATTTTCAACCTAGACCTGTGCTATACTTAAGATGTCGAAAAGTGTAAAGAATTCTCCAGTTATGACTGGCTATTCCTTGGTTTGTACGGTAATATACAGATACAAAAACAAGAGGAGGTCAAGAACATGACCAGAACAGAAATTTTAACCCACATCGCAAAGAACAGGATTGGAGCAGAAACCTTGGAAACAAGGAACAGCGACAGTTTAGATTTTTATGACGTCAGCGTTTGGGCATTGAAAGAGATGCTTGAACAAGCCTACGAGGCAGGAAGACAAGCAAAATGAAACCAAAGGGTAACCCAAGAAAGGGTTGCCTTTTTTCGTGGAGGAAAAAATGATTTTTACAAGTGAACAAGTATCTATGGGACACCCAGATAAGATTTGTGATCAGATTTCAGATGCAATTCTAACGGACTGTCTAAAGCATGACAAATCAAGCCGAGTAGCTGTTGAAACTTTAATCAAGGATGACAAGGTCATCGTGGCAGGTGAAGTCACTACCAATCATCACTATGACATCATGGCCATTGTGAAGTCAGTCCTTGAGCCTTTGGGAATGTTGAAGTTCAATCTGATTGATTTGATTGGGAAACAGTCAAGCGATATTGCACAAGGTGTTGATACCGGTGGTGCAGGTGACCAAGGTTTGGTGTTCGGATATGCAACTGATGAAACAAAGGAGTTTCTGCCATTACCTTATGTTCTGGCAACCAAGGCTCTATTGAAGTTGAAAGACCTCAATCATTCTTTACTCGGTTTAGATGCTAAGGCTCAAGTCTCTTACGACTACGACCAGAATCGGATTGATACTTTTTTGATTTCTACACAACATAAGGAGGAAGCAAGTCTTGCTATGGTTACAGGTATTGTCAGTCAGGTCATGCTTGAAGTCGCAAAGGACTACAAACTTAACACCGACTTTAAGATGCTAGTCAATCCTACTGGTCGTTTTGTTTTAGGTAGTAGCTTTGCGGATACTGGAGTGACTGGACGGAAGATTATTGCGGATACCTATGGTGGTCTTTGTCGTCACGGAGGTGGTGCTTTCTCAGGGAAAGACCCAAGTAAGGTTGACCGCTCTGGTGCATACATGGCGAGAAAGATTTCTTGTGACCTTGTTCGAGAAAGGATTGCTAAACGTTGTGAGGTTCAAATTGCTTATGCGATTGGTAAGAAAGAACCAGTGTCTATATATGTGAATACCTTTGGGACAAGTGACTACTCTGACGATAGTATCGTTGAGATGATTCGTATTCGTTATGACTTATCACCACGAGGAATAATTGAAGAGCTAGACTTGCTGAACGTGGATTACAACAAGACCACTTGTTATGGTCACTTCGGTAAGGCTGACCTCCCATGGGAAGTATAGGTGATGAAATGCCAAGACGACCAAACTTACCCTGCAAGCATAACAACTGTAAGCATCTTGTTCCTTATGGAAAGCAGTACTGTGACGAACACGCTAAGGAACACATCCATGATGTTAAGTCAACCAGTGAGAAAGGTTACACCTCCAAGTGGAATAAGGCAAGGACTCGTTTCCTTCGCAAGCACCCACTGTGTGAACATTGCTTGAAGAAGAACATCTACACCAAAGCTGTTGTCGTTGACCATGTGACTCCTCACCGAGGTGATGAGGTTCTCTTCTGGAATGAGAACAACTGGCAGGCTCTATGTAAGTCCTGTCATGATCGAAAGACGATGACGACAGACAGGTATCAAGTTTACAAATATTGACCCATAGGGGGGATAAAATCTCTACAAACCGCTTGGTTAAAAGACCGGCGCCCCCTCAAACGTGAAAAATCGCAAAATTCAAAAGGGGGTACATTAAAATTGCTTCATTTTGACGTTCCTTCCCACCATTATCACGTTTCTAATGTGGGGATGTAGCGTTCCCTAGTATGTAATTTTGGTAATAAAATAGTGAAAAAGACTAGAAACAATGTAGAAAATAGTTGTTTTTAGTCCTTTTTTGCTGGAAAGGAAAACAAATGGACGAAAGTCAACGCAAACAAATCTGGAAAATGCGAGCAGAAGGTCTTGGCTATGGATTAATCGGCAAGGCTACAGGTCTATCTAGAGATTCCGTTAAGAAATACTGTAAACGAAATCCAGCATTGCTTGGTCATGGTGCTGCGACAAAGCAGATGGCAAAAGCCGACCAGAATGATGGACTTCGTTGCCCACAGTGTTATCAAACACTAAAAACTCACAGAATTGGAAGACCAAAGAAGTTCTGTTCGGATAAATGTCGTAAGGTTTGGTGGACCACTCATCCTGACGAACACGATAAATCAAAAACCGCTTATGAAGATTTGACTTGCCAACAATGTGGTAGGTCATTTTTATCTTATGCTAATCCAAATAGAAAATATTGTAGCCATTCGTGTTACATCCAATCACGCTTTTATAAAGGAGAAACCAATGACAAGTCAACCAACAATGGAAATTAGAGAGATTCGATTGTCTGAATTGCACCCAGCCTCTTACAATCCTCGACAAAAACTCAAAAAGGGTGACAAGGAGTATGAAAAGATTAAGCAAAGCCTACTCAAGTTTGGCTACGTTGACCCCATCATTGTCAATAAAGATTTGACGGTTATTGGTGGTCATCAACGATTGACTGTATTGAAGGATTTAGACTATGAAACTGCCAAATGTGTCATTGTCGATTTATCCAAGGAAGATGAAAAGGCCTTAAACATTGCCCTTAATAAAATCACCGGTCAATGGGATGACCAGCTTTTGGCGGATTTGTTTTTGGATTTACAGGAGTCGGATTTCAATCTCGATCTGACTGGTTTTGAACCACCAGAGATTGACGATATTCTATCAAATATCCATGATAAAGACCTATCGGATGATGACTTTGACGTAGAAGAGGAATTGAAGAAACCCACCTTTACAAAACGAGGTGACATTTGGCAACTTGGTAAGCATCGAGTGATTTGTGGAGACTCTACTAAGGCAGAAACCTACGACCAACTTTTAGGTGATAAAAAGGCAAATTTGGTTGTGACAGACCCTCCTTATAATGTTGATGTGGAAGAAACAGCTGGAAAGATTCTCAACGACAATATGCCTGATAGTGACTTTTACCAGTTTCTCTTTGATATGTTCTCTCAGGTAGAAAAACATATGGAAGCTGATGCTTCCATCTATGTTTTCCATGCGGATACGGAAGGATTGAATTTCCGTAAGGCATTTAAAGAGGCGGGATTATATCTCAGTGGGTGCTGCATTTGGAAGAAGAATTCACTTGTCCTCGGACGCAGTCCCTACCAGTGGCAACATGAACCATGTCAGCCAGCAGGTACGATTGTTCAAACTATAAATGGTCCCGTTCCAATAGAAGACTTAAAGGATGGTGATAGGGTCATTAGTTACAATTCCTATTCAGGAACAATTCTGGGGATGCGTAATGGTGGCTATGAGATAAAAACAGCTTCTCGATATTATAATGGCACCTTATACGGTATAAAAATTGGAAATAAATTAACGTGGGCTACGGATAACCATCAGTTTTCGGTTCGTTTTAATGAATCAACGAAAAACAATTATTGTACCTATCTTATGCGTAAAGGAGACCGCTGGCGTGTAGGGATTACTGAACTCTATAACTCAAGGGGGTTTGGTTTGAAAACGAGACTTCGTGGAGAGAAAGGTGAAGAGGCTTGGATCATTGATGTATTTGATGATAAAGTAACAGCCCAGTGCCACGAACAGTTATTAGCCCTCAAGTACGGTATTCCTTATACACATTGGGAAATAGATAGAGGACTTCCAAAGAAAGAAACTCAACGCACAACTCATCATGTCGATATGATTTATGATAACTTAGATAGCCAAATTCAATTAGACAATGCTAGACGTTTGCTTGTTGACTATGGTCGAAATATCAAATACCCACTCATTCATAAAGGAAATGGACATGAGGCATTTAGTAAACGAGTAACTGCTCGCATCAATGCTTGCAACCTGATACCTCAAATCATGCAAGTTCCAATTCCAAAAACTTATGAAAAGGAAACGAAAGAAAATTTTTACTGGGGCGTAATTGACGAGGTTCTTACAAAAGGATTCAGTGGACCTGTTTATTCTCTTGCTGTTGAAAAATATGAACATTATATTGCGGATGGAATTGTTACTCATAACTGTCTCTTTGGTTGGAAACAAAAGGGAAAACACCAGTGGTTCAGTGATCGTAAACAAACGACCATCTGGGAATATGACCGACCTAAGTCCAGTAAAGACCACCCAACAATGAAGCCCATTCCGCTCATGGCCTATCCTATTCAAAATTCATCCATGCGTGGGACACTAGTCCTAGACCCTTTCCTTGGAAGTGGCTCAACACTGATGGCTTGTGAAGAGACAGGGCGGATTTGTTATGGTATTGAGTTGGATGAAAAGTTTGTGGATGTGATTGTGAAGCGTTACTATGAAGCGACTGGTGACCAATCAATCAAGGTTATGCGAGATGGGGAAGAAATCAATTACTCAGAGTTAGTTGAGGTGGTAGTATGACCAAATTAACTTTTATTGATTTCTTCGCAGGCATTGGTGGCTTTAGGCGTGGACTTGAACTAGCAGGCATGACCTGCATCGGTTATTGCGAAAAGGATAAGTTTGCGGTGAAAAGTTACCAAGCTATGTATGAAACGGAAGGAGAATGGTTTAGAGATGACATTACAACACTCAAGGCAGATGACATTCCAAAAGCAGATATATGGACTGCGGGAAGTCCTTGCCAAAATGTGTCTATCGCAGGAAAGCGAGCTGGACTACGAGCTGAAAGAAGTGGACTCTTTTTTACACTCGTTGACCTTCTCAAGAGCCAAAGTGAAGAAGATAAACCCGAGTGGCTCATCCTTGAGAATGTTAAGGGACTTTTATCAAGTCGAAGAGGAGTCGATTTCCTCGACTATCTCCTTGCATTGGACGAAGCAGGGTACGACCTTGAATGGCAAGTGTTCAATTCCAAAGATTACGGAGTTCCCCAAAACCGAGAACGTGTCTACACTATCGGACATCTTAGAAGCAGAGGTCGACGACAAGTATTACCTCTCCAGCCAGAAAGCAGTGGCAATCTTAAGCAACTTGTAGGTGGGATGCAGTCCTATCGTGTCTATGATACGGATGGAATTTCCACAACCTTGGTTGGCACTGGTGGCGGTGTTGGGGCGAAAACAGGGCTTTACTTGATTGACCAATCTACAACCAAACCAAAGGTAACAGACCAAGCACGTTGCATTACTGCCCGTTACACAGCAGGTTCTACAAAGAGGACAGCCATGAACTCTGGTGTGATGGAAGTACAGCCTATTTTAACTCCAGACCGAGTGAACAAACGTCAAAATGGTCGTCGATTAAAAGATGAAGGAGAGCCTATGTTTACCTTAACCTCTCAAGACCGACACGGAGTCCTTGAAGGGATAAAGGTGAGAAATGGTACAAAGCAAGGCTATCAATTGGCAGAACTTGGTGACTCTGTTGATTTGTCTTACCCAGCCTCTCAAACGAGACGAGCTAGAGTAGGTAAGGGTATCGCTCATAACCTCTCTTGTAGTGGTCAAATGGGTGCAGTGGTCTGGAATGGTCGAATGGTTAAAATCAGACGTTTGACGCCTCGTGAGTGTTTTAGACTTCAAGGTTTCACCGATGAACTCTTTGAGAAAGCACAATCCGTTAACTCTGATGCCCAACTCTATAAACAAGCAGGTAATGGTGTAACTGTGAACGTTGTTTTTGCGATTGGAAAAGCTATTCTTTCTTGCTAAAATCTTCGCTAATGACTGGATAGTGTTTGATACTAATGGTAATATACAGCTACCCAAAAGAAGGAGATGGTACAATGAATAATCGTGCAAGAGAAAGAGTTGAATGTTTATATCCTGTAGGTTGTCGTGTTAAACTACTTGAAATGGTTGATCCATTTCCACCACCTATTGGAACACTAGGAACTGTCTATGGGCATGACGACTTAGCTTCAGTTTTAGTTCAGTGGGACAATGGTAGTGGGTTGAGTGTCGTCTATGGAGTTGATAGGATAGTAAAAGTAGACTAAGGCTATGTGGGAGTCGGTAGTCGTTTACGAGTTTGTAGATGAGCTAGAATTTTACGATGACTATGAAGCAAGAAAACAAAAGTTTCAAACTTCCGAAGAGCTCTTTGAAGACCAAGGAAGAGGGATTCAATGGGCATTTGAACTATTACAATAAACCGAAAGGGTCTCGCAAGAGGCCTTTTTGCGTGTCAGAAAAATGGAAGATAGGAGGTGAGTGGCCTGGCACAACGTGGACGTAAACCGAAACCAACTGGTTTAAAAGTTCTTGAAGGTAATCCAGGTAAGCGTCCTCTCAACCATAAAGAACCTAAACCAACAAAGAAGGCTCCTCGATGTCCAGCTTGGCTTGAAGAGGATGCGAAGAAAGAATGGAAACGAATGAGTAAAGTGTTGGAGTCCATGGGGCTTTTGACGGATATGGATATGACGGCTTTTGCAGGTTACTGCCAAGCCTATGCCAGATGGAAAGAAGCAGAAGAGTTTCTGACCAAACACGGATCTATCATTAAAACACCGAACGGCTACCTCCAGCAGGTTCCTCAAGTTTCCATTGCTCAAACCAACATGAAAATCATGCTCAAGTTCTCCGAGCAATTTGGTCTAACTCCTTCTGCAAGAAGTCGAATACAGGCTGATAGTAGTGACGGAGAACAAGATGAAATGGAACGACTACTTTCGGAGGTATAGAATGACTTATCACTATCAACCAAGTCCTTTTATGTTGCCGACCTCACACTACGATGAGAAGAAAGCAGACAGAGCAGTAGCCTTTATTCAAAATCTGAAACATACTAAAGGGAAATGGGCAGGTAAGCCCTTTTTACTCTTACCATGGCAAGAACAAATTATTCGAGACTTGTTTGGAATTGTGAAAGCGGATGGAAACAGACAGTTTCTATCCGCTTATGTAGAGATTCCAAAGAAGAATGGGAAGAGTGAACTCGCAGCTGCCATTGCCCTCTATCTTTTATATGCAGATGGTGAAGCTAGTGCAGAAGTTTATGGCGCAGCCTGTGATAGAAACCAAGCCTCCATAGTATTTGACGTTGCCAAGCAAATGGTGGGGATGTCTAATCCTTTGAACAAACGTTCCAAAATTATGGGTGCAACCAAACGCATTGTCAATTACAACAATGCAGGTTTTTACCAAGTGCTCTCTGCGGAGACTGGAACAAAGCACGGACTTAATGTATCAGGTCTTGTCTTTGATGAAATTCATGCTCAACCAAACCGACATCTCTATGATGTCCTAACCAAAGGTTCTGGTGATGCACGTGAACAACCTCTGTTTTTTATCATCACAACCGCAGGTACAGATAAGACCTCTATCTGTTATGAACTTCATACAAAAGCACTAGACATCTTATCTGGACGCAAGAAAGATGAAACTTTCTACCCAGTTGTTTATGGTTTAGCCAATGATGAGGATTGGCAGGATGAGGAGAATTGGTATAAGGCAAATCCGTCACTTGGTCACACCATTCAGATAGACCGTGTTCGTGAAGCCTATCGAAATGCCATTGATAATCCAGCTGAAGAAAATGTCTTTAAGCAGCTCCGACTGAATATGTGGACGAGTTCAACCGTGACGTGGATTGCGGAACATGTCTATGACAAAGGAAATAGACCGATAGTTGAAAGTAGTCTGTTTGGTCGAGAGTGTTATGCAGGGCTTGACTTATCAAGTACGTCTGACATTACCGCCTTTGTTTTAGTGTTTCCACCACGGACTGAGGATGAATCTTACATTGTGTTGCCCTACTTTTGGTTGCCAGAAGACACGCTACCTTTGAGGTGTAGGCGTGACCATGTTCTTTATGATGTTTGGGAACGTCAAGGCTATCTCAAAACTACCGAAGGTAATGTGGTGCATTATGGTTTTATTGAGCGTTTTATCGAGGACTTGTCGACTAAGTTCAATATCAAAGAAATAGCCTATGACCGTTGGAATGCGACGCAGATGGTTCAAAACTTGGAAGATATGGGCTTAACTGTTGTGCCATTTGGTCAGGGATATAAGGATATGTCACCGCCATCTAAGGAACTCTACAAGCTCATGATGGAAGGTAGAGTCACACACGCTGGACATCCAGTCTTGAAATGGATGGCTCAAAATGTGGTCATGAGACAAGACCCAGCTGGCAACATCAAGCCAGACAAAGAGAAGTCAGTCGATAAGATTGATGGTATTGTAGCTCTCATAATGGGGCTAGACCGTTGTATCCGTCACAAAGGTAATGACGGTAGCATTTACGACCAACGAGGAATAATCAGTTTTTAGTCGATAATTCTATAAATTTTTGAAGATATGACTGGATATAAAACCTCCTTAGAGTTAATATGTGTACAAGAAACGAAGAGGAGAAAGAACCATGGCAACCAAAGCAAAAATCGTATATTTGAACAAAGTTGCAACAAGCATTGAAGTCGCAAGCGAGGGTTACCCAGAGTACTGCACTAGCCTACTTCAAAAACATTTTAACACCGATAAAAAACTCAAAGCTCTTCTAAAGGTTGGAGTCATTGACAGACTTGAAAGCAAACTAGAAAGTTTGAAACCTTTAGAGGAACAAGCTAAAACAGAACGCTTTGTTGGAGCGTTGAGTCAACTAGCTGAAGAAACTTGGCAGACTATATTTATGTTTTTAAAGCCCAAGACAAAACGTGGTATTTATTGGAAAAAGGGGAATTAGTTCCCTTAACCGCATAGGAAATTAGCATCTCAAATGAGGTGCTTTTTTTCATACTTGATTAAAGGAGGTTCTATGGGAATATTAGAATTGATTGGCTTAAAGAGGGCAAGAGACAAACCGACCAACTCGTATGAGGGGTCGGATTTTTCTTACCTTTTTGGACGAACTACATCAGGTAAGAATGTCAATGAGATGACAGCTCTTCAAACCACTGCAGTCTATGCCTGTGTGCGAATTTTAGCTGAGGCAATTGCCAGTCTCCCTATTCATGTTTACAGGCATACAGATGAAGGTAAGGAACAAGATGTCAATCATCAGCTCTATTACCTACTTCATGATGAACCTAATCCAGACATGACGTCTTTTGTCTTTCGTGAGACACTCATGAGCCATCTCTTGATTTGGGGCAATGCTTATGCCCAGATTATTCGTGATGGGAGAGGGCAGGTCTTAGCTTTGTATCCTTTGCTGCCAGATAGGGTGACGGTCAAGCGTGATGATAGGGGTGAACTTTACTACGTTTATCAACGCAGTGAAGAGGACAACCCAAACTTCAAGGACAAGGGTAATATTATTCTCAAAAAGAGTGAAGTACTTCATGTGCCAGGCCTTGGCTTTGATGGCTTAATTGGCTACTCACCGATTGCTATGGCAAAAAATGCCGTTGGTATGACCCTTGCGACTGAGGAATATGGTGCTTCATTTTTTGCTAACGGTGCAAATCCCGGAGGAGTTTTAGAGCACCCCGGCATCCTCAAAGACCCCAGCAAGGTCAGAGAGTCATGGAATCAGGTCTATCAGGGGACAAATAATAGCCATAAGGTTGCTGTCCTTGAAGAAGGTATGAGCTATAAGACCATTGGAATTCCTCCCAATGAGGCTCAGTTCTTGGAGACACGTAAGTTTCAAATCAATGAAATTGCTCGGCTCTATCGGATTCCACCACATATGGTTGGTGACTTGGAGAAATCTTCCTTTTCAAATATTGAACAACAGTCCTTGGAGTTTGTGAAGTACACGCTAGATCCATGGGTAGTTCGATTTGAACAAGCCTTTCAAAAAGCTCTGCTCTTACCTGATGAGAAGAAGACTTATTTTATCAAATTCAATCTGGAGGGCTTGTTAAGAGGGGACTACCAGAGTCGGATGAACGGCTATGCAATAGGTCGTCAAAATGGTTGGCTATCTACTAATGATATTAGACGCCTAGAGGACATGAACCCACTTTCAAAAGAGGAAGGTGGTGACCTTTACTTGGTTAATGGCAACATGACCAAGTTAGAAGACGCAGGAGGTTTTATCAAAGATGCGTAAATTTTGGAATTGGGTCAAAAATGAGGAGAAACGAACCCTCTTTTTGAATGGTGTGATTGCAAGTGAATCTTGGTTTGGTGATGAGGTAACTCCTCAACTCTTTAAAGATGAACTGCTTTCAGAACAAGGAGATATCACGCTTTGGATTAATAGCCCGGGTGGAGATGTCTTTGCGGCTGCTCAGATTTATAACATGTTAATGGATTATAAAGGAGCAGTCACCGTAAACATTGATGGCATTGCGGCTAGTGCAGCATCCGTCATTGCTATGGCTGGAACGACTGTGAACATGAGTCCAGTCTCTATGATGATGATTCACAATCCAGCTACTTTTGCGAGTGGTGACAAACGTGAGATGGAAAAAGCTATTCAGCTCCTAAATGAAGTGAAAGAGTCGATTATCAACGCTTATGAGATTAAGACATCTCTAAGTCGTCAGAAACTCTCAAACCTCATGGACGGAGAGACTTGGCTTAATGCGAAGAAAGCAGTTGAGTTAGGTTTTGCGGATCAGATTATCTTTGATGGTAGTCATGATAATGATGAACCACAAGATGCCTATGCATTTTCTATGCAGACAGTAACTAATCAAGTGGTCGCCAAGTGTGAACAGTTGATAGATAAACCCAAGGTTGCGGTAAGCACTTTAGAAAAACGACTACAGTTATTAAAACCTTAGGAGGACATTTATATTATGGACAAAATTTTAGAACTACGAGAAAAACGTGCTAAGGCTTGGGATAAAGCCAAGAACTTCTTAGATTCATGCCGTGATGAAAAAGGTATGATTTCACAGGAAGACAGTGACCGCTACGATAAGTTGGAACAAGAAGTGGTTGACCTCGGAAAAGAGATTGACCGTTTGGAACGCCAAGAACGTATTGAGCGGGAAATGTCACAGGCAACCACCGCAGCAATTGTCTCTCAACCACGAACTGATGCTGGTGATGAGAAGACAGGTACGGCTTCAACTGTTTACAACCAATCGTTCTGGAAAAATGTACGTCAGAAGAATTTCTTTGATGTGAACAATACTTTGAATATTGGTAATGATGGTCAAGGTGGTTATTTAGTTCCTGACGAATACGAGAACCGATTGATTAAAGCACTGGAAGAGGAGAACTTCTTCCGTCGTCTGGCTACCATTATCAAGACCTCAAATGGGGAACGCAAGATTCCAGTTGTGACAGGACATGGTACTGCTGCGTGGATGGATGAAAATGGTACGTACCCAGAGAGTGAAGAGACCTTCGGTCAAGTGACCCTAGGTGCTTATAAGGTCGGTACAGCTATCAAGATTTCAGAAGAGTTGATTCATGACTCTGTCTTTGATCTTGAATCCTATATGGCAGAAGAGTTCGCTCGACGTATTGGGGCTAAGGAAGAAGAAGCCTTCTTAATTGGTGATGGTTCTGGTAAACCAACAGGTGTCTTTACCACAGTAACTGAAGGGGTCACATCATCCGGTGCTAACATCACCTTTGATGATGTTATGGACCTTTATCATTCCCTCAAGTCACCTTATCGTAAGAATGCCGTCTGGATTCTCAATGATTCTACTGTTAAGGCTCTACGTAAGTTGAAGGATAACAACGGAAATTACATCTGGCAACCATCTGTTCAAGCTGGAGTGCCTGACATGATTTTGAACCGCCCATACTATACGTCAAGTTATGCCCCAGAAATCGCGTCAGGGAATAAGGTACTTGCTTTTGGTGACTTCACCCATTATTGGATTAGTGACCGTCAAGGACGTAGCTTTAAACGTCTGAATGAACTCTATGCTACAAGTGGTCAAGTAGGCTTCTTGGGTAGTCAACGTGTGGACGGTAAGTTGGTCTTGCCAGAAGCTGTAAAAGTCATGACTATGAAGTAGGTGAGTTATGGTCACGGTACTTGAAGCACGGATATACCTTCGAGTAGATGTATCTGAAGAAGATAGCTTGATTAGCTCCCTACTTGAGACAAGTGAAGAGATGTGTCAAGATATCTTGCGAGTGGAAAATTTGGAGAGTTTTGGTGACTCTCCTCTTTTACGATCGGCCATTCTTTTTGCGACCGCCTATCTCTTCGAACACAGAGAGGAGGCTGACCATAAAGCACTTAAGGAAACCCTCTATCATCTACTAGGTGGTTTACGAAAAGAGGTGTTCTAATGAAGATTGCCCCCTTGAATCAACGAGTGACTGTCGAAGAAAGACAGATTATGCAGGACGAGATTGGGAATGAACGAAGCGATTGGCAACCTTTATTTTCCAGATGGGCAAGTGTAAACCTAGCAAATTATGATGAGGTCTTTGATGCAGGAATAACTCAAACCAAGGTTCAGCTGGTTGTGACCTTACGATATGATAGTAAACTTGCTAGTCTCGATACTAAACAGGTGCGCTTGGTCTTTGAAGGAAAGTCCTACAACATTTTGTCCTTGGATCATGTCCGGTTCAATCACCGAATGATAAAGCTACGAGTGGAGGAAGAAGATGAGAGCTGATGAATTGAGTAAAGCCTTTGAAAAGGAACTGAGTGAGTACTTAGAAACGAGTATTGATATTGTCAGAAATACCGTTGATGAAGTGGTTGAGGTAGGTGTCTCTAAACTCAAAATCACTTCTCCCAAGAAGTCAGGGCGATACAGTCGTGGCTGGAAGTCTAAGACAACGCTAGACAGCTCTACTGGTAAGACGAGTACCATTCACAACACAAAAGGTCAGTTGACACACCTTCTTGAGAAGGGCTATGCCAAGGTGAATGGAGGTAGAGTAGCAGGGTTTCCACATATAGCACCAGTTGAAGCTGAACTGATGGATAAATTTGAAAAGACCCTAAAGGAGAGATTATGACACCAAAAGAAGTTATTGCTTTGATTCGAACAATCGGACTTCCGTCTGCCTATCATCATTTCGAAGAAGGTCATAGCCCCAAGCCACCTTACTTGGTTTATCATTTTCCATCTTCTGATAATCATGGGGCAGATAATGGTGTCTTCCATAAGCAATTGGAATGCGACCTAGAATTGTATTCATCACTTAAGGATTTAGCAACAGAACAACAAGTGGAGCACGTCTTGGATGCCGCTCCTTTTTATTATGACAAGGTAGAGGTTTACCTTCCAAGTGAAAAACTCTATCAAGTCACCTATTCATTTACATTTTAGCGAGGTAATTTTATGGCTGATGCAAATAAAGTAACCTTTGGTTTACAAGATGTCCACTGGGCAGAAGTAACCAAAGAAGGTGCTGATGGGGCTTTAACCTACGGCACAATTGAACGTTTACGTGGGGCAGCAGAACTAACGCTCGAACCCACTGGTGAATCTGGCTCTTACAAGGCAGATAACATCAACTTCTACACAACGGAATCTAATGACGGCTACACAGGAACACTTAAAGTCGCACTTTTAACTCAAGACTTCTTAACACGAGTACTTGGTGAAACTCTGGATGCAACGACAAAGGTGGTGACTGAGGTCGCAAACTCTGAGAAGAAGAACTTTGCCTTAATGTTCCGCTTTGAAGGAGATAAGAAAGAGACACTTCACATTCTCTATTTTTGTTATGCTAGTCGTCCTACTGTTAGTTCTAAGACCAAAAGTGGTAGTGATATCAACGAGGTAGAATTGAACTTCACCGCAAGTCCACGTCCACTTGATAAAGTTGTCCGCAGACGAACCACCGAGGAAACTCCTGATGAAGTCCGTAACAACTGGTTCAAAAAGATTTTTGAACCAACTGCACAACCTGCTAGTGGAGGTCGCTAATGCAAAGACAAATTCAACTTTCTGGCAAGACCTACACCCTGACGAGTAATGCTTATACTCCAATTGCATACAAGTTAGCTTTTGGCAAGGATTACTTCCAGGATCTCTTTCAAATGCTTCAAGCAAAGTCGCTCTTAAATAAGTTAGATGAACTGGAAGAAGGTGAAGAATTGACTTCAAAGGATATCGATTTAGACATTTTATCTGATTTTGATATGACCTTTTTCCATCGCCTCTTCTGGGTCTTTGCCAAGTCTCACAATCCAAAGGTTAAACCGTTTGAGGAATTCTTCATGGATATGGAGAGCTTTCCCTTGCAAGTAGTAGGACCCGTACTAATGGAGATGTTAAACCAAGGGATGACGACTCAAAAAAAGTCGATGAAACAGCGTCAGCGAGTGAGGAAGTCTTCACAGTAGAAAGCTACCTCTCCTGCTGCAAGGAGACAGGGCTTTCCATTGATGATTTAAAACATTTGTCTATTGGTATGGCTTTAGACTATCAGACAGATTATATTGCACTGCGGTCTACTGAACCTAAGACCAGGCGAGCAACACAAGCAGACTTTGATAACTTTTAAGATTTAAGGGAAGGAGGGAGACATGGCTGGAAAGATTAAAGGGATTACCATTGAGATTGGTGGTGATACAGCACCCTTACAAAAAGCCCTACAAGGTGTTAATAGAGAAGCAACCACATCAACTCGAGAATTAAAACAAATCGATAAGGCACTCAAGTTTGATACTGGGAATGTCACCCTCCTTACTCAGAAACAGGAAGTTCTAGCTAAACAAGTCACAACGACTAAAGAAAAGCTAGAGATACTTAGGCAAGCTCAATCTCAAGTTGAAGCCCAGTTTCAAAAGGGTGAGATAGGCGCTGACCAGTACCGTGCCTTTCAACGTGAAGTAGAAACCACACAAAATGTTCTCAAAGGTTATGAGTCGAAACTAGAGTCAGTTAACCAAACACTCGGAAGTCATGGTAACAAAGTCGAGACTACCAAGGACAAACTCAATCAACTCGAAACAGAACAAGCTCAGTTGGCATCTGAAAGTGAGAAGTTGAATTCTTCCTTCAAACTCCAAGAGATCCAACTGGGGTCTAATGCATCTGAAAGCGAAAAGCTAGCGCTTGCTCAAAAGAAAGTCTCTGCTCAATCTGAGTTGGTGGAACGTCAGATTTCTAACTTAGAGAAACAGTTAGAATTAACCAAGAGTGAGTATGGTGAGAACTCAGTTGAAGCCAATAAACTAGAAAAGACCTTGAATGAAACTAAGGTCGCCTACAACCAACTCCAGAATGAGGTGGAAGAAATGGCATCTAGCTCGACTGTCGCTAAGGACAGTCTTTCTGAAACCAATCAACTCCTTAAAGCTGACATTCTTATGGAATTTAGTGAGAAGTTAGGAGAGTTATCTCAGAAACTGATTGAGTTTGGTCAGAATGCCTTGGATGCCTTTCGTCAAGTAGATGAAGGTATGGACATCATCGTGACAAAAACTGGTGCAACTGGTGATAGTCTTGATGAAATGACAGCTATTGCAGAACGTGTTGCCGTTGCAATCGCTGGAGCTGGATTTGAAGAAGCTGGTAGTGCTGTCGGTGAAGTTAACACTCAATTTGGATTGATGGGGGAGAGCTTAGAGACAACGGCAGAAGATCTCTTGAAATTCTCTCAAATTAATGGTAGTGATGTAAGTAACTCCACCATTCAATCCAAACAAGCTCTTGAGGCCTATGGACTATCTGTTGATTGGTTGAGTGATGTCCTAGATAGCGTGACCTATGTTGCACAGTCAACAGGTGTATCCGTTGATGACTTGATGAACAAGGCTATTGACGGCGCTCCTCAAATCAAGGCACTTGGTTTTGCTTTTGATGAAGGCGTTGCTTTAATTGGACAATTCGAGCAAGCTGGGGTTGATTCCTCAGCTGCTTTGTCGTCTCTTTCTAAGGCAGCTGTCAATTATGCCAAAGATGGAAAAAGTCTTGAAGAAGGGCTGAAAGGTACTATTGACGCTATTCAAAATTCTACCAATGAAACTGAAGCTCTTACTTTAGCTTCTGAGATATTTGGTTCGAAAGCTGCTCCAAGAATGGTGGATGCCATTAAGCGTGGGGCTTTTTCATTTGACGAACTATCAGGTACAGCTGAAAAGGCAGCAGGCGTGGTCACCACTACCTTTGAGTCGACACTTGACCCAATTGACCAATTTGAAGCAGCGGGGGAAGAGATGACACTAGCCATGGCTGACATAGGTGGTGTCATTGCAGAGACATTAGCGCCAATGCTTATGGTTCTTGTGGACTTAGTCAAACAAGTTATGGAGTGGTTTACTGGACTTTCAACCCCTATCAAACAGGCTATTGTACTATTCGGAGGCATTGTCATCGTCATTGGTTTACTCTTACCGGTCATTCTTGCTTTACAAGCTGCAGCAGTGGCGATGGGAACGACCATTGGTGGGATGCTTGTGGCAGCAGCCCCAATTGTTGGTACTGTCTTAGGGATAGCAGCAGTTGTTGCGGTCTTAGTGGCAGGAGTGATGCACCTCTGGCAAACCAATGAAGGGTTTAGAGAGGCAATCTTAACCATTTGGCAGGCTATTTCTGATTTTATTGGGAGTGTTATTCAAGGGATTTCAGATGTCGTTCAGAACATCTGGGGAACTTTAGTCACATGGTGGATGGAGAACCATACTCTCATACAAGAGACTGTTTCGGTTGTTTGGAATACTATCTCAAGTGTGATTCAAACTGTCATGGAGATACTTGGTCCTTATCTTGAAGCCATGTGGGCAAATATCCAGTTGGTCATTACCACGGTTTGGGAAGTGATAAAAACTGTCGTTGAGACAGCTATCAACGTGGTTCTTGGTATCATTCAAGCTGTCATGCAGATGATTACTGGTGATTGGACAGGTTGCTGGGAAACCATCAAATCCATATTCTCTACTGTCTGGACAGCTATCCAACAAATAGTTACGACCATTCTATCTGCTATATCTCAGCATATAAGCAACACTTGGAACGGAATTGTAGGGACGATTTCAAATCTGCTTGGTAGCATTCAATCTACTATCTCGAGTGTTTGGCAATCTATCTCCTCAATTGTATCTTCTGTTTTAAGTGGCATCTCTAGCACTATTTCTAGCATCTGGCAGTCAATTCGCTCGACCATCTCAAATGCCATCAATGGAGCTAAAGATACGGTGTCTTCAGCTATCAATGCTATCAAAAATCTCTTTAACTTCCAGTTTAAGTGGCCACATATCCCCTTGCCACATTTCTCTATTTCAGGGTCTGCCAATCCTTTGGACTGGTTGAAAGGTGGACTACCTAAAATTGGAGTTGAGTGGTATGCCAAGGGTGGGATTTTGACTAAGCCTACCGCATTTGGTCTGAATGGAAACCAAGTCATGGTTGGTGGTGAAGCAGGAAGAGAAGCCATTATACCATTAAACAGACAAACTCTTGGAGAGATTGGACGAGAAATAGCTTCTACGATGGAAGGTTCTGGTATTGAAATCACCATTAATATTTCTGATGTGACCGTCCGTGAAGAGGCAGACATTGAACGACTCAGTGACCAAGTTGCCAAACGCCTGATGCAAGCTCTACAAAGACAAAAAGAAATGAAAGGAGTGGTTGGATGATTAAACGCAACGCATTAGTGATAGGTGGCACATCAACCACCTCTTTTTCATGTAAGATTATTGTGGAGACAAGCCCAAGTCTCATGATTGGTAAGACCAAAACAATTCTTCAAGAACACCGAGGGATAAGTGGTGCCTTGGTTCAAAGCAATAAGAATCGCAGTACGATTGATAAGACCTATCAGATTTATTTGGTGAATCCAAGCGAAGATGATCTCAATCGGTTTTCAGCCTTACTAGCCAAAGAACAATTTTGGCTAGAAAATGAACAGGAAAAGTCCACTCGCCTTTGGTGCTATAAGGTAGAGGTTGATAGCTTTGAAAAGGATAAGCGGGGTGTCTATGGTCTTGAAGCCCACTTTATCTGCCATCCGACTCGCTATTTTAAGAAGAGTGATAGTCAGGAATTCACTCAGAATGGCACGCTCAAGTTACAAGGAACAGCTCTTACATATCCAAAGATTACCCTCAATGGTCAATCGAGTGGTGCAACCAACTTCACTATTGGAAGTCATGTGATTAGATTGGCTAATTTACCGGGTAAGCTCATTATGGAGAACAGTCCCAATAAGCCCTCATTTAAGACCACAGCAGGACGCTCAATTCAGTGGTCAGGCGATTTCATTACTTTAGACCCAAATGGTGGTCAGAATCTTGGTGTTGTCTTGGGAGCAGGTATTACTTCCTTAACCATTGAAACAGTCTGGGGGTGGGTATGATGTTATTTTTACATGAAGCCAATCTGAGAGACTTAAAGTGGAATGGGGAACCTCTCTTTGAAGCCAGTCGAGCAGAGATTAAAGAAGTTCTTAATGGTGATTACCAACTCAAAGTCGTCTATCCCATCACAGATTCAAACCTCTTTGAAAAGTTAGTTGTAGATAAACTTATCTCTGCACCAAGTCCAACTCTAGGAAGACAGTTTTTCCGAATTAAGTCACTTACTGAAGAAGATGATGCCTTAGAGCTGCTCTGTGATTCTATCTCAGATGATATCATGAAGCGACGTATTCGCCCCATGGTGGTTAATGGCACGGATTGTCAGACCGTACTTAATCGTATGGTAGCGTCCAGTCGCACTCGACTTGGAGATTTTCTTTTTGAAAGTGACATCACGAAGCCTCATGTTTTTACCTCAGAGGAGGAAGAAACCCTATATACCGTCTTAATGGATGGGAAACACTCCATTCTTGGAACGTGGGAAGGTGAGTTAGTACGAGATAACCGCTTAATTGCCATTAAAGGTCAACGTGGCAAAGACCGTGGCGAGGTACTTTCTACCCACCACAATATTTCCTCTTACCAAAGAGAGTTGGATGCATCAGCTGTTTATACTCGTGTGATTGTACACTCAACTTTCAAACTAGAAGGAGAAAAAGAAGAGCGCCATCTTGAAGTTACTGTTGATAGTCCCTTGATAAATAACTATCCTTACATCAATGAGGTCGTGTTTGAAAATAATCAACTGACCGACATTGAAACTATGAAAACATGGGCTAAAGTCAAGTTTACCCATGATGGCATTGATAAGGTCAAGGACAGTCTAACCATTAAGGCTTACCAAGTCGATGGGACAACACTTCATCTCGGAGATACGGTATCTATCAAGTCTAAATTGCACAAGGCAGACTTTAAAAAGAAGGTTGTGGGTTATACATGGGATGCTTTATCTGAAAGCTATATTGACTTTACATTTGATGATCAGGTTGTTTATGGTGGAGCAAGCCAGTCTGCAATGAACAGTTTGGCGTCAGAAATACTTCATGCCAATGACCATGGATTATCCGCTATTCAAGCTGAAATTGATGCCAGTAACCGTCGGTTTGACCTTAAAGAAGAAAAACTCCGTGAGGAGATTGAGTCTGGGATTTCAAGGGCAGAAGCAAAAGCTGAAGAACAAGTGGCACAAGCCAACCAAACTATCTCAGCCCTTCAAGAGAAGGCTAAACAACTCACTGAATTAAGCAGTCATCATGATTCCGTTCTAGCAAGTCATCTCAGTAAGCTCAACGAAACCACTGACCTTGCCAAAGTTGCTAAACAAGAAGCAGTGAGTGCTAAAAACCTAGCTAAGACGAGTCAAATTGCGACAGCTACTAAACTTCAAAAAGTAGAATCAACAGTAGATGGACATACTCGCACCTTTACTCAGTTAGGAACTTTGCCTGACACGGTTAAGTGGTCAACGATAAAACAAACTATTGATAGGGTCACGACAACCATTGGAGATAGCACAGCTATTTCTAAGATTGTCCAAACCGCTCTTATTAGTTTACAAGCCTTTAAGGACTTACAGACAGGCCTTTCATCGCAACAAAGTTTGACTGCTAATCACTATGCTTTGAAATTCTTGAAAGCAACTGGTGACGTGCTGACACAACTCAACCTCAATACTGGTGGTGTGAAAATTCAAGGGAAACTCATCCACTTGAATGGACAGACTCAGATTGATAACGGAGTTATCACCTCTGCTAAGATTGCGAGTCTTGATGCAGGTAAGATTACAACTGGCTATTTAAGTGCGAGTCGGATTGCAGCGCAAGCCATTACTGGTGACAAGATTAAATTTGACCAAGCCTTCTTTAATCAGATGACGGCCAATGAGGCACTCTTTAAGACAATCTTTGCGAAAAGAGCCTTTATCACGGCAGTACAATCTGTCACCTTATCCGCCAATCGCATTGTAGGTGGTTTGCTTACGGCAACTAACAATGCCATGAGTATAAACTTAAACCAAGCTAATATGACCTTTAATAGCAGTGCCAGTATTAATTTCAATAGTTCTGGTAATGCCTTGAAGCGTAAAGTAGGAGAAGTGACAGGCTTTCTTCACTTTAACAATGCGACAGCAGGCGGTACTTATGTTGGTTTAGGTGTAACGTCACATAACGAAGGTGTCAAATCACAAGAAACTGGTCGTTTTGCAGGGGTGCGTATCTTTCGTTCAAATGATAGGGTCGACCAGACTGAAATCTACGGAGACACTATATATTTTGGTCATGCCTTTAATGGGAATGCCTTAAAACTGACAGCCACCAAACTTAATGCGACTTATGAGATGGTAGACATCATTAACGCAATCAAAGCACTCTGGAGATGTTGGTTACATTTTAATAATGTTAGATGGAATCCAGCAGATGGAAACTTTGGTCGTGCAGTTATTAATGAATATAATGCCCACAATATAGGATAGGAGACAGATATGACTGATGATATGATTCAGACTGGTCTTAAGGTCACCATTAACGACCTAACTCAAAAGTTGGCGGAGGAGTTGACCGCTAAGAATATTCTTGCGGTTCAGCTAACTCAGTTAACTGAAAAAATCGATGCCTATCAAGAAGTACTTGATAGTGACCCAGCTCTTTTGGAACTCTTCCAAGAGGCCCAAGAAAAATTAAAGGAGACTACTCATGGCAACTAACCCATTACTCAATCTTGACAAGATTAAAGAACCTTTCGACCTCAAAACTGCTCTGCAGTACATGACAGAAAATGGTGAATTTGTCCGTTTCAAGCATGATGAACAAGACTTCTATCTGTATTTAGCAACTGAGACTCGTCCAGTGATGGTTGATGGTCGACGAAAGCTGATTGACTTAACCAATGTTCGAGCCTTTGATAAGTGGCACACACCGATTACTACCTTGGACTTGAATCAGCTATTTGAAAAGTCATTTTATATCATGCAGTTTGATAGCCGAGGAGAGCCAATCTGGGAAGACGCAACAGCAGAAGTAGCTTCTGATAAGGTCGAACCTGTTGCGGTTATTGATAATTAAGGAGGGAGTGGTGCTTATGAAAGAACTACTTGCGACCAATAAGGTCTTGTTTTCAGCTTTGGGTGGAGTCATCGGTTCAATTTTCGGAGAAGTCGATGGCTTTTTATATGCCCTCTTGGTCTTTATGACTATTGATTACCTGACAGGAGTCATGGCAGCCATTGTAGAAAAGAACTTGTCAAGTAGCATTGGTAAGAAAGGTATCTTCAAGAAGGTGATGATTATCTTTCTTGTCGCCATGGCGCATATGATTGACCTCCATGTGGTGAAGCAAGGTGGTGCAGTGAGAACTGCGGTTATCTTCTTTTATTTCAGCAATGAAGGTCTTTCTATTTTGGAAAATGCGACACGGTTAGGATTACCTATCCCTACTCGCATCACTAAAGTTTTACGTCAGTTGCAGGAAGAAGAAAAGGAGTAACACTTATGGGTAAACATCTCGTTATCTGGCATTGCGTCTCAGTTTAAAACGACAACTCAGAAGTTAGCACAAATTAACGGTATTAAAAATCCCAACCTCATTAATGTTGGGCAGAAACTTAAACTTTATTGAAGTGAGGAGTGGCATATTGTTGCTCCTTTTTCGTTACAGAAGGGAGATAAAATGACAACACAAGAAAAAGTAGTCACGAACGCCCTATCGAAAGTTAACACCAAAGTCACTGTTGTGACGAATCCTTATGGTGGACAGTGCGTGGCTTTGATTGACAAAATTGTGCAGGAAGAAACTGGAAAAAATATGGCTTATACCAATGCCATTGATTGCTTGGATAAAGCAAAGTCAAATGGCTTTTCAGTTATCTATGATGCCGTAGGTGTCAATCCAAAAGCTGGTGATTTTTATGTCATTCGTACGCTAGCTCATGAATTTGGGCATATTGGCGTCTGTGTGGCAGACTCCGATGGTACAAGCCTTGAAGGTGTCGAACAAAACGTGGATGGTTATTCTGACCAGAACAATAATGGCATCAATGACCAACTGGAAGTTGGTGGTGGCGGATATACCAGACGTGTCTCACGAGTGTGGTATGCGGATGGGCGTTTAGTAGATAGTCAATATGGTGGCTTAGTTGGTTATATGGTAGGCTGGTTTAGACTGCCATATGAGGAACAATCAAAAAAGATAGAAACAGAGGATGAGGATATGAAAAATTTTGTCGTTCGTTCAAAAAGTGGTAAACAAGGGTATGTGGCAGTAGTTAATGGAGCAGTCTTTGGGATTGGTAACATTGATACGGTTCATCAATTACAATCAGCTGGTGCAGCGCATTTGACCTTAGATGATGGAGATTTTAACCGATTCTTAGAATCACAGAAGTTTGATGATGAGAAACTGGTTGCTTCAGTACAAGCCTTGGAAAAGGCAATTAAACAGTAGATTTTGTGAAGCCTGATGGAATGTATTTTCTGTCAGGCTTATTTTCTACTATTTGTCAAGTATATCAATGCTTGGAAGATAAATTATTTTTGAGCA
>ERZ1034847.33-NODE-33-length-87818-cov-171.033408_pt1 | contig 87818 bp, 82 predicted proteins | sample MGYA00520633_ERZ1034847 | MGnify/ENA primary metagenome ERZ1034847 (study PRJEB33766, sample SAMN09781732) | gut metagenome | biome: gut microbiome | host: Homo sapiens | place: Madagascar | study: EMG produced TPA metagenomics assembly of the PRJNA485056 data set... | reverse complement strand
AAAGCCGAGCATTACTAATTGCCCGAACACTTTCTTTAGAAAGTTCATAGTTTCAGCTGTTGACTCCCGATTGAATCGAGAGGGACGGTGGTTCTTTACTATCAAATACAGTTTGCTTGTGTGCAAATACGTCATAACCCATTATCAGGTGGTTATTGCGGTGAGGTCCCACCTCTTCCCATTCCGAACAGAGAAGTTAAGCTCACTTGCGCCGATGGTACTGCAATGCAATGCGGGAGAGTAGGTAGCCGCCTCCTTTCAATTTCAGAAGCCTCGATTACGAAAGTAGTCGGGGCTTTTCTGTTTTTCCCAAATCTTTACATGAGAGATACAGAAAAACGGAAAACATTCTTTCAATCAACGACTTAGAAGATTGTGTACGAAAAGAATGCTAAAAAAATGTAGAATTTCGTAGAATGATATTAATTTTTTAACACGCATAATTTGCTAGTTTCCAACAATTATCTTATATTTGCAAAGAGTTTCTGTGTCTCTTATGTAGAGATTCAGATGAACGACATCAAATAACGAACTTGATTCGCATGATGAAAGAGACAAATATACACTCACAGGTAACGTCCACTATTGCAGGGGACGACGGCGAAGCCGTGGCAAAAAGTGAACATAACGCTAAGAAAACGGTTCCGGAAAAGCCTAATGAAGGGCTTGAAAAACCTGCTGATGCAGGATGGTATGTGGCTGTAGTGAGAGTGAATTGTGAAACGAGAATAGCTGATTCTATACGAATCAATCTTAATCACAATCATGTTTGGTTTGATTACTGGATTCCCAAGGTAAAAGTAGTTTATATAGACAAACGTTCCAATAAGCGAAAAGTGAAAGAAAAGCTATTTCTTTCCACTTTCATCTTTTGCAATGTTTCTCCGAGACAACTTGACAATATCCGCTTCCGTTCGGATGTGTATAAGATGCTGACGATGCCAGGTCAAAGGAAAATATATCAAATTCCCGATCAGGTTGTTGCCAACTATCGATATTTTGTAGAGAATGATGAAGAGCCTGTCACTGCTGCCCCTGTTCCTTTGAAGAAAGGAATCAAAGTGCGAGTGGTAGCAGGTAGCATGAAAGGTGTGGAAGCATACGTACAGAGTTATAATGGCAAGAAAGCTGTCATCGGCAGCGAAATCAAGTATATCAGTGGTGCAACGCTTACGATAAGTAGAAATTTACTCGAAGTCGTTGAAGAAGATTGAGATGTAGAATGATCTTGTTGCATAAAAATGGAACCGTTGGTATACATTTTTGAAGTTTCACGGAAAACCCTTATCTTTGCACCTAAAAAAGGAGATACAATTATGAATACAGCTACATATACATTAGATGTCCCTGCAACCGATATTTCTCTTTTCAAATCATTGATTAAGAAATTCGGGTGGGTTGCCAAAAAGCAAAAAGCCCCTAAGGCTTGTAGATTAGACAAGGCATTAGACGCAGCAAAGAATGAAAAACTCTTTGCTACTAATGATTTGGATGAATTAATGAAGAGTCTTGCTTTAACTGATACAGGTACACATAGTGACATTTTTGGCTGGTAGCCCATTAATATGAGTTATCTGAGTAAAATGTTATAGTAAGTTATAGCAAAGCGGTCCCATCCCGCACAACCATGGCGAGGGTTTTGATGCCCCGCCAACCTTAGAGCGTAGCGGTTCCGAGCACCGAGTAGGGCGGTTACATCCCTAATCCCTATGGTAGGAATTTAGGGCTTGGGTATAGGGTAAGGACCCCCTCTTCGCCAGAGGGGGACAGGGGAGTCGAAAAGAAACAATATAATACAATGAATAAAGAAGATAGAAAAACTCCTTTGAAAATTTGGTAGGTTCACGGAAAACCCTTATATTTGCAGGCGATATTAAAATAAAAAATTATGGGAAAAATCATTGATAAGACGGTAACAAAGATAGTTACAGAAGAGGGTATCTCTCTCTTTCGCCGTGTAACTAAGGTTTTGATGCCAAATGGCAAGTATCGTTATCCTGTAGATTATTTCGATGCAACTCCCGGAGTTGTTAAGGTTTCGAAAGAAGAAATGGATAAGGTTGCAATACCTGTTTACAAAAAGTTAATCTAATGGAACGGTTGATGTCTGATGGTTATCCTTTTATCTTTCAAATGATAAGATACATCCTCTTATGCTGATGAACTAGCAAATATTGTGCAACAATATTTATAAGATAACATCCTCATTCGAGCGACGACAAGTGCAGAGCGATACTGCAATGGGGAACAATTCTGGTGGGCTCAACCTGCAAGCCCCCTCCATGCACTCACTTTCAGCAATATAATTGCAAGCTGATCCCCATAACAGCCCAGCGGTCCCATCCCGCACAACCATGGCGAGGGCTTTGATGCCCCGCCAACCTTATAGCGTAGCGGTTCTGAGCACCGGAGGGCGGTTACATCCTTCCCTTTTCGAGAAGGGTTTCTGTCCCCCGTGAGGGGAACCGAAAGGGTCGCAAAGACTATTGAAGGTAGCTTTTCGAAAATCTTATCATGTCCCTAATCCCATGTAATTATAACTCGAACAAAAAGGTGAATGTCAAGGCTGCCTAATTGGCAGCTCTGCCAATACCAATTAATAATATGCTTTTTGAGGGAAAAATGTTGGATGTGCTAACTACTGAAAATCAGTAGTTACGTTCTAACGATGATTTACATATAAATTCGGCGTATCCCCTACCATCGCCATGAACAAGTACTTGTGGCGCAAGATTATGGATGAGGTGAGCGTAAGTGAGGTGATATAATCAAATTAGTAACAAAAAATAATTGTAAAATATGGAGCATTTAATAAAGTTTTATCCTGTAGAAAATGCTGATTGTACACTTATTAAGTTGAACAATGGCATAACTATCATTGTCGATTGTCAATTGTTTGATAGTCTGAACGATGAAGATGGAAATCAAATCCGTTATGATGTAAAAAAGGATTTGTTGAAAGAGCTTGGTAAAGACAGTAATGGTTATCCATACGTTGATTTGTTTGTTAGTACTCACCCTCATGATGACCACTGCAAGGGATTTGAAGGAAACTTTTACCATGGTAATCCTGACGATTATGATTCAAAGAAAAATGAAAATGAGATAATCATTGGCGAATTATGGGTAACTCCACGTGGCATCGGCAATGAATTGGCAGATTCTGCAGAAACAATTCGTCAAGAAGCCAAACGTCGTAGAAAGCTATATGATGACAATATGAAATTCACTGGTGACTATGGTAACCATCTAAGAATTATCGGATATAACAAGCAGACGACCTTTGATGAAAGATATGGATATGTTCCTGGTACTCTTGTAACAGCAATAGATGGTCATGAAATGGCATGGCTAGAAATGTTTATTCATGCACCATTCAAGGAAGATGTGGACAAAAGCAAGGAAGATGACAACAAGAATGCAACATCTATAGTTGTTCAATATAGTTTTAAGTCTAAATGCGATGATGGTGAAGTAAAAACCGTTTGTAAATTGATAATGGGAGGAGATGCCGAACATGAAATTTGGCAACATATTATAGACAACAATAAAGACGATGAAAACCTCACATGGAATATATTCATGGCACCACATCATTGCTCATGGAGTTTTTTCAATGATCCTGAAAAAAAAGATGAAGTAAAGCCGTCAGCAGAAACTATCATGCAAAAGCAGATTGGATTTAATTCATGCATCATTGCTTCTTCGAAAGAGATTCTTGATAACGGTAAGAATCCTCCATGCTATCAGGCAAGAACAGAATATAAAAATAGATTGAAAAATAAGGACAATTTCTTTAACACTGCTACAGATCATGTAAAAGGGATGGTGCCGCAACCCATAGTTTTTAAGATTGATAAACATGGTAAAACTAAGATTTATCAGATCGTAACAGTTGGAGAATCTGTCGTTACTCGTCCGGCACCACGAGCAGGAGAAGACTAACAATATTAGAGAATTATGGGAAGTAACTATAAAATAGTAGAAGGCAGTGAAATTCAAGGAAACTCTTTGCGTCTTCCAAGGGCTATATCCATATATAAGGCGGCAAAACGTCATGAGCAAGTTAGAATTATATCTTGCAAGCGCAAATCTGATTTTAGTGAGGTAATCATCATCAGACTATCTCACTTGAATATTCCAGACTTACCTGATTTCCCTATTCAGCCGTGTGAGGATGTTGCTATTCGCTGTCTAAAAGAAGATTTAGATTTACCAGAAGTATATGCTATACGAAAAGACTTCCCTACAGGACTGCCTCATTCAAATATAAGGCAATATGAACGCCCTGTGTCACTATGTGTTTCTGATGTTTATTTTTCTGATATACGTCCACAATTCAATGCTTTTGATTTTATCAATAGTATCATCAGGTGGTTTAATTTAAATAGCATAGGAGAATTGCATGAAAAAGACAGACCTTTGGAGGTGTTTTTTCAATATCATGATTTTTGTGGAATGGTCAATAGCTTTTCAAGTATCGCACCATATGGTGTCTATAACAAGAAAACAGAACACACATCCACATTAAAATTTGTTGGTAAAGCAAAAGCGAATAGTGATATTTGTTTAGTGGTATTGAAGTCTATAGTTTCAAAAAACTTGGCATTCTTACCAAAGAATATAGGTGAGTTAAATACACTTGAAACGATTGAGGGCAAAACAATAATTGAAACGATTATAGATTTTGCCAGAAAAACTGATGGAAAATCCGAAAGAAGTCTGCTTCTGATGTTGGCTATTCAACAGAAAAATGCTGCTCCTACTTCAGAGGATAAGATTGATCTTGCTATAGTAAAGTTAGGAAAGTGTATTCATGAAATAGAAAACAACAGAAAGAAAGCATGTGATAGAGATACATTCAATGCATGGTTAAGTTCTCTACCGATAAAAGTAGAAATGTTATTAGAAAATCCATGCAGAGAAATAAATGCCTCCCAAAATGGAAAGGAAAAACAATATTCACAAGTTACATTTATTGGTACAGGTACATTGGGCTCTAACATAATAGACCATTTTGTACGTGCAGGAATATCCAACAGGATCTGTATTGTGGATTTTGATATATATTTTTCACATAACATCAGTCGGCATATATTACAGCCAAGAGATATTATGAAGCCTAAGGCATCCTGTATCAAAAAACATTTTGAAGGGATTGTAGGAACAAAGATTTGGTCAATTGATAAAAATGTAATGTGTTTAAGCCCTAATGAAGAAAAAGCGGCTTTCGATAACACCGATTTAATAGTTGATGCCAGTACCTCAATAGCCGTTGAAAGAAAGCTTGCATTATCTTCTAAATATGAAGGAAAAAGGAAATGCACGTTATTCCTTAATCCCAAAGGCAACGATTTGGTTTTATTGTTGGAGGATGCAAATGGCGAGCAGCGCCTTGATTTTTTAGAGATGAGTTATCAATATAATTTGATTAAGTCAGATACATTGGCAAATCATCTTGATACAGCAGAACAAAGAAAGACTAACAATTTCAGTTGTCGGTCTGAATCAAATGTATTAGACTATAATAACGTAGGCATGCTTGCGTCTGTTGCTTCTCAGCAGATTCAAAGAGCAACCTCAAACACAGATTGTCAATTAGGCATTTGGAGGGTAAATGACAATGATAGTACAATTTCTAAAATCAATTTGGATGTCCTTTCTTGGAATGTAAAGGTGATAAATAACATATCTGTCTATTATTCCAAAGAATTAGTTGCAGAAATTGACAAATATAGAAACTCCGATTTAAGAAAAGAAACAGGTGGGTGCTTATTTGGATGTTACGATAAAGATGCAAGGAATATTTATGTATTTTATCAGCATCACGCCCCCAAAGATAGCAAATGTTCTGCCACGTTTTTTGAACGAGGATGCAATGGAATGAATGATGTTCTGGACAAGATAAACAAAAGAACATATCATCAAGTAAGGTATTTAGGCGAATGGCACTCCCATCCAAATGCCTGCTGTTCACCAAGTTCTTTAGATAAAGAACAGTTTACCAAGATGAGTAAGCAAATGAGTGATGAAGATTTACCATTTGTGCAATTAATTATGGGTACAAATGGAATATATTTAAATGCAATCATGTAAAACGACAAAATATGAAGAATTATGAAACTTATGCTCGGAAATACCCTGCAATAATATCAATGTTGATACCGGCAATTGTCACAACACAAATTTTGTCATCTTGGTTCAGTCAGCTCCAAGAGTGTTGGGGAACAGCACTTTCACTAATCGGAGTTTTTGTTCCAATTGGAGTTGTTTATGGGGCAATAGGTTATTTTGCACGTCAAATGTTCAGGGATGCTTCAAAAATGTTTTTCCAGTTTCCTCTCTTCAAGGAAGATGAAACAGAAATGCCGACGACTAAACTTTTATTATGGTCAAGTGAAAAGCGATTGTCTGCCAACGCAATAAAGACTATAGCAACAAAATTAAAGGAAGACTTTGGCATAAAGCTATTGAGCGAAACTAAAGAGCAAAGTAATTTGTTGGAAGCAAAGAAAACAATTGTTGATGGAGTTGGAAAAATCCGCGAAGTAACAAGAAATAATCCGAATCTCCTTCAATACAATATTGATTTCGGATTTTGTCGAAATTATTTGGGCGGTGCTGTTTACTCAACATCTTTCTTACTGATTGTTTTGTTCTTGAATATATTAGGCGTAGCTGGCGATTGGAAATTTACACTGATTGCTCTTGTTTTTCAAATACTATTAGCTTTTGTAGTTTTTGTAACTCTGAAAAGCAAAGGGTATAGTTACGCTCGTGCATTATTTAACGCATACATAGGAAATACTGAATATAATTGGTAAAATGCAATATGATTGATTTTAAATTACAACAGCCACAACCGTTAAAGATTGTGGACTATCATATAGAAATGCTTTCTGTTGGTGCTGCGGATAGCTTTATTATTTATTATATAGATAGTAAAGGAAATCACAAATTGATTTTGGTAGATGCAGGCACCTACAATGATGGCCAAAATATAATCAATCACATAAGGAAGTGGTATCCGAATCATGTGATAGATTTGGCTATTGTGACACATCCCGATGATGATCATTTCGGGGGCTTTGTTAAGATGTTAGAGAAAATCAAGGATACAGAAGGCGATGCTATACCGATTAAACAATTTTGGTTGAATAATCCTCAGAATCATGTCAAAGTAACTCAAGTGCAAAACGAAATAAAGAAAACTACGTTAGCAAATAGAGTCGCAAGATTATTTGACCAAGGGGAAAGAAATCTTTTGGATTTGATAGAATCCCTAAGAATTCCAATATCGGATAAGTTTGCTCAACCTATTTTTTGTAAGGATATGGTAACAGGGAAAATAGTTGCAAAACCAAGTAAGGAAAGAGATTTTTTAGGTCTTACTATTATTGGTCCAACCCGAGGATATTTTGAGAAACTTGCACCAAACATGCGATATGATAATCTGAAAGGTTATTCTTATGATGCTAAGGATGACGATGAAGCATTTAAACCGACAGCAACTTGTTTGAGTAAGGCTTTGGATGATGCAAATGATGATGGTTCTGTTCATAATCAAAGTAGTTTAATTTTTATGTTTGAGCCAGAAAAAGGAAAGAAATACTTATTTATGGGAGATGCAGGGGTTGAAGCATTGGCAAATATACCACAATGCCATAAGAAAGCCATCAAAGATATATATTGGCTAAAAGTTCCTCATCATGGTAGCAAACATAATCTTGATAGTAAGACAATATTATATTTACATCCAAAGTACGCATATATATCAAGCGAAAAACAAGGACATTATTTAAACCAATGTACTATTAATGCCTTGAAACAAATTGGATGTAAGGTGTACTCTACTCACCGAAGAAAAGCAAATTTTTTAGAGCATGGTGGTGAGCGAGAAGGATATACAACCGCAATACCAGAATAGTTATTGACATAAAGGGTAAGAAACTCTGTTTGATTTTGGCAAGCATGATAAAGGCTGATATACGTAGTAGGTTTCCCGAGCCTTATTCCAGTATGTATTGCCAGCAATTTGATGATTTCAAAAACGTTGCAGACTTCTTTGATTTTGCAGCAAAGTTAATGAGAAGATAATAACATGTTTAACGAGTCTTTGCTTTCCTCTGATTCATAAGAAATAAGAGGCATAAAAAGCATCGTATCAAGGCGGTCCCATCCCGCACAATATGGCGTAGACCGCTTTGGTCCGCCAACCTTAGAGCGTAGCGGTTCTGAGCACCGGAGGGCGGTTACATCCCTAATCCCTATGGTAGGGATTTAGGGCTTGGGTATAGGGTAAGGACCCCCTCTTCGCAAGAGGGGGACAGGGGAGTCGAAACAATACAATAATTAATAAGGAGATTACGTTATGAACACGGAAGAAAAAAAGCAGATTTTATGCGTCGCTTCAAGGCTTCTAGGGAGCGAAAGGCAGAATACATAGCACAAATGGAAAAGCGAATGCGTGATGACTATCGCCGCAGAACCGGTAAGGAAGCAGAATCATTTTGTGTATTGTGATGTTTAGCCATAAGTCAAGTATAGGTTAATAAATGCATTTTTTCTCTTAAATTCTTGGTGATTACGAAAGAAAGTCGTAAATATGCAGAAAAAGCTTAAAATAAAGGAGAATGTATTATGTTGATAAGTAATGTATCACAAGATAGAACCATTCCTTATTGGGATGAAATCAGGAATTTAAGCATTGAGGATAAATATTCCTTGATAGCTAAAATTGAGTCTTCTTTGGGCGATGTTGATATGAGTGAGTCGACTAATTCGATTCATGGGATACCACGTGAGGTGATGATTGCGGCTGCAGAATATGCTCTGAAGGAAAATAGAGCAGGTCGCTGCATTCCAAATTCGCAAGTTGAGTCTTATATTAAAGCAAAAAGAGGATAATTGTAATTATGGGATAGTTCATGTCAAGCGGTCTCCGCAAGCCGTAACTTCCATGCTCAAACGCTTTTTAGAAGAATATGACAAATAGGTAAGTCTTCAGAAAATTGATGCTGTCAGCAACTGTTCGGAAATTCCGAACAGTTAGTAAAGAAGGCAATCGTATGATTACACGTAATATGGATTACTCCGCCATAACCCTGATGGGCACCTCTCCAGAGGTAATCCTCTCAAAAGTAGAATAAAGATAACATCCCCATTCGAGTGACGACCAGTGCAGAGCGATACTGCAATGAGGAACCAAATATAAAATCATGAAATCCTTTTATCAATCAAACCAGGAGCAACCTTTTTCTTAGGTAGCTCCCAGACCCTCGTCTATCATAAAGACAGCTGCTCTCCCTTATCACCCATCAGTAGCCGATGGCATTGTCAAGTTAACAGAGAAGAGCCTCAAGCTCTACACCGAGATTTCCAAGAACTGCCCCCTGAAACTCAGGAAAGACCGTCTTGTGGCAGAATGGGGTGAAGAAACAAAATAGGTTGATATCTTATAAATTGGTTGCGTAATGAAGATTTTCTCTTAATTCCTTGGTATTTACGGAAGAAAGTCGTATATTTGCAGCCGAAAAGATATAAAATAATAGGAGATAGGAATTATGATTAACGATAGAAAAGAAGCCATATTGTTTATTGCAAACAAACAACATGGTAGCAAAAAAGAATTGATCGGCGAGATTGGAGAAAAATTCTTCAATCAATTCTGTCGTATGGGCTTTATCAAGAAAGGCATTACAAAAGATAAGTTGGAACAAGTAAACTCTACTTGGCAAATAACCAAGCTTGGCAAGGAGCAGGAAAAATTCTATCGTGAGCCAACTCGTTTGGAACGACTAGATGGACAATGCTTTTATGCTTTAGGGGTATAAATGATGAAAGGTTATTGCGTTTTTTGGATTCCATCCATATATCATGTGGCACCAGTTCCCTTGTCAGAGAATACCTTTTTAGAAAAAGAAGATATTTCTGATGAAGTAGGATGCCAGTGCCATTTGTCATTGAAGTTAGATTCACAAGAAAACATTATCGTGATTCTCTCCTTGCGTGGAATTGATGTAGAATTTTCTTTGATGCATAAGGGGGCTAACGATAATGGCTTTATCCTCTATTCATTTGATGTGTCTGTTGCTGATACTGAATTGCTAATTAAGGCTTTGACAAACCCCATATATCATTATGTCAAGGGATTTTATCATGAACATAAGAATCATACGGATGACTGTGATTCCATTCTTGATGCTTATGTATGTACGGAGGAAAGCGACTCTCAGATTTCTTCTCCAGACAACAAGCCTTTAATATTTTATTTGCGCCAATATGAAAAACGATTCCGAGACTTTACTGAACAATTGGAATTTGATGCATCCTATCTTATGAGTATCTTGGATTCACCAGATTATCGTGATGTCTTGTACAAGGAAAAGTTTGAAAGTTTTGATGCAAGATGTATAGATATCTTAGGGGAGGTTGTCTATTATCGTGCTTTATTGTATTCTCATAACAATGTTTCTTATCACAAAGCTCTTGGTGATAACCATACGCTACAGGCATGTGCATTTAATACAGACAATGCTATAAATAATATAAAGGTGATAAAGGAGCGAGTGGAAAATGTCTTTCAGGGCAGACGGGCTAATGCTACATTAGTTCATATCAAGATGGCTAATGACATGCTTGTTGCAGGAGATAAAATCTCGAAGTTAAGTGTGCGCTTGGGATGGCTTGGTGCTATTTTGGGAGTGCTAAGCTTATTACTTGGTATCATTTCTATATTATAAATGCTCAACTTCTTGAAGTCTTTGTTCATGTCAAGGCAAAGAGAGGATGGAAGTTATTTGAAATCCGTGAGATCCGTGTGAGACTGAATGGTGGATTTGCTTGCTCACAGATGGCAGCTGGTAACAGTTACTTTTTGGGCATAAATACAAATGACTTTTTCTTAAAAGATAATAAATAGCATTCATTTTATGGCTTAATGTACCTAAAGTGACCGCTTACACCTAAAGCCAAACGTTCTAATCCATATTCTTATTTGTTATCATAAAGGAATGATGGAAACGTTATGTTCCGATAAATTAAAAAGAATGTAGTTATGGATGATTCTGAATTGACATTGAGTATTGATTTGCACTACTTCATGGACAATAAAGATTTGCACCAAATGGATGCAACTGTTCATAATGAGTGTGAGGCAAATTTAATACAGGTTCTAAACCACTTGGGAGATGTATTTGATGAAGACATTCAAATAGATGTGTCTGCATTAGGTGAAGGTGGTGTAATTGATAAACTGAAGATTAAGTTTAAAAGCTCTACTGCTAAAGAGATGTTCTTGGTTTTGTTTGGCGCATTGATAAGCCACTTTATCGGTATAGCTCCTTCTTTGGATGAAAGCCAAAAGCAATTGAATCGGGCTGAAATAATCAAGAAGATAAAAGAAGGTAATTATTCTGATGCTGAAATCAAGTTCGTCATCCAAGGTGATCCTGAAATTCTAACCAGAAAAAATCGGTATTTCGAGGAATTGGATAAGGAGAAACATGTGACAAAAGTTACTTGTTCTTCATATGGTGGTATTGATGATGATAATAGAAATTGCAGAAGTGCGACCATTGAAAAGAAAGATTTTTCTCGCCAAATAGTAAAAGGTTATACCAATAAAACTCAAAGTGAATATAGAGGGACATCAGTCTTAGTTATATCACCAGTTTTAATGAAAGGAAGTAAAGCTAAGTGGAAAGGTTTGTTTAATAATCAAGAAATTACTTTTAAAATCGTAGATAAGGAATTCCTAGAACAAGTTTATGCCAAGGAAGTAGGTTTTACAACTGGTACATCTTTAAAATGCGATTTGGTTATTAAAACGACAACCATATATGATGCAATCGGAAGAATAGCTAAGTCATCTCTTGAAAGCGAAGTCTCTAACATAACATCGTGGGATGATGGAGTTCATGTCCTTCATGAAACAAAACGTTATCGTCGTAAGAAAATAGAGGAATCACAACTTTCTTTATTTTGTGATGAAGATTTTAAATAACCCAAATTATCTTAGATATGAAGAGTATAGGATTTTTTTGGAAAAGTTACCAAGATGAAGATGATGTTTGTCAAAAGTGTCCATATGGATATACGAGCTAATAGGGAATTTGTTACAAGGAAAAGTACTCTGTTAAGCTCAAAATAAAGTTCGGGATAAGCTTTGTACTTAATAAAGAATAATGCGGTCCCATCCCGCACAACATGGCGAAGACCTTTGATGGTCCGCCAACCTTAGAGCGTAGCGGTTCCGAGCACCGGGTAGGGCGGTTACATCCTTCCTTTCTGAGAAGGGAAGGCTTGGTTAGGATGTGGAGCTCTCCTTGCAGGAGAGACGGAGAGGTAGAAAAATACCTTTTTTAATGGGAAAAGCGATGCCAGTGAGTGCAATGAAAGCTCGCTTTCAAATTGCCGAGTGCAGCTCGCTTTATCAACAAGGAAGGACGGGATGATTTGTATGCAAAGCCATTTTGACAATCATGTGATGTAATCAGAATGAATACAACGAACAAAGGGGAACGACCAAAGACTGGTTGTTTCCCTTTGTTCGTTTAGAGGCAATTGTATCAGGTGTATCTGCCATCATCACAAAGGTTGCAACCAAACGAAAGATGGAGAAACCACCACACAAATCTATCTCAATTCCATCAAAAGCTCAGAAGTAGATGATGCCAACGCCAAAATACTGGCAGCCCTATAAGCCACAAAAAAGAATAAAAAGAGGGATTTTGTAAAATGAACCAAAATGAACCATTTTTCCTGAATCTTTACATGAGAGACACAGAAAAACCGAAAACTTTCGTTCAATCAACGACTTAGGAAATTATGTACGAAAAGAATAGTAAAATAATGTTGATTTTCGTAGAATGATATTAATTTTTTAACACGCATAATTTGCTAGTTTCCAACAATTTTCGTATTTTTGCAAGGAGATTCTGTGTCTCTTATATCGAGATTCAGATGAACGTCATCAAAAAACGAACTTGATTCGCATGATGAAAGAGACAAATATACAATCACAGGTTACGTCCACTATTGCAGGGGACGACGGCGAAGCCATGGCAAAAAGTGAAGGGATACCAACCGAACATGCCATCCTCTCGGAGAAAGATACAAAACATGATGTTTTAAAGGACTTCGACAGTCCTTTCGATATTAACATAGATTTATACAAATGAATACAAAACAGCAAATAGCACAGCAACGTGCTAATTTGGCTATAGCTGAATTTTTGAAGGAATTGATTACTCCTCCGTATGTTATTAGTGAGTCAACTTTTGATGAAACGAAGGAATCTGCAGTGGAGTGTGCCAAACAGAATGTCGATGCCGCATCTCTTACTGAAAGAGAGAAAGAGGTAGCTAAGGAGTCTGTTGAACTATTTGCCAATGATGTAGCACGGAAGTTTAAGGTTGCTATGAAACAATCTGGTAAGATTGTGTGAATACCCTTTTTGAAATTATGGCACGTAATATCGACAAGTATAATCTCTATGATCATATACTTTTGAATGAGGGAGCTTATTTCTTTAAGAGAGGTAATGCAAGTATTTCAAAAGTAAGTATAGAGGAGTTGTTCTCTTCTGTTGCGGAGGAACAGGTTGTATTGGCAAGAAAAGTAAGGGTAAGGGAAACTGTTCACGAAAAAAGTGTCTTTTGTTCTTTGCTTGTAGTTAAGATGTCTGCAATACCTAGTTTCTTAAATGAAGCTGATTTGCCAACATCTACCAAAAAAGCTGTTATGGAAACAAAGCTAGGATATTTGCTGATAGTTGAGGATGATGACTATATCGTTATAGTTAAAAAGAATGTCTCGCATTTGTCGTCTTTCTTAAAAACTCTAGAGGTGATTGATGGAGATGTCTTGTCTGGCATATTGGTTAATAACACTACAGAATTTCAGAAGATGAGCTTGACAAATATGAATATTAATGATAATGGCGTGAGAAACAAATCTGTAGAGGCGAATGATTTAGCTAACGTTATGTCGCTTTTTGGAGCCAATCAAAATATTGCTACAGCAACTCGCTTTGTAACGGATGGTGAAATATGTACATTAAATATTAGTACATCTAGGCTTGCAAAGTTTGGTAGTAAAAAGACTAAGACTGAGTTGTTGGAATGGATTGATGATATTGCAAGTTGTTTGGATATTTATGTAGTTCAACCTACATTCCTCTCTAGGTTTGCTAAGCCACTTTCTTGGAAGTCAATGGCAGATCATTTGGAACCGAATGCGTTACTTATAAATGTCTTTAACTTACAAGATTTTATAGAGTCTAAGCTCAATGATCATACCATCTATAAGAAACTTGATTCTGATGATTATAGGAACGTTACAGATGCTTTTTATCGATTGATTTCAAGAGGGGATAAGACATGGGCTTTACATGAAGCCCAACATAGACAAACAACTTGTTGGGTATCAGAAGATGAAAAACTGAGAGTTGCAAAAACTTCCACTAAAATATCACTTAAGGCTAAGGGAGGTTTGGACAAGTTATATGTAAAGCTAAATCAAGGAACTTATGTGAAGTTGACACGTATAGTTACCTCTAATGCATTCTTTTCTGTTAGCTTTCAGGATTGTTCATATATATCTATACAGGGGGAAAACTATATCAAAATTCGAGCATAAAGGAAGATTTTGATTCTATCTTGCAGATTCTTTTTCCCATTACGGGAATAGAGAATGTAACTAGTGAGAAAGGACGAGGTTATAACAATGATAGTACCGATTTTGCTCAAGATAGTATGTTTCATGTTGTTGAGACAGATGTATGTGCTAATGCCCAATTTGTTGTATGCGATGATATGGGTAATGAATGGGCTGATCATATCGCAATTAATGGAGATACAATTTCATTTATTCATTCTAAGTGCAAAGGAAGTTCTAGCTTGTCTGCTTCAAATTTTCAGGAAGTAATTGGTCAAGCGATTAAGAATATCGGACATTTAAATCCGAGCAATGACGAATTAGAAAGGAAAAGGGAATCTTGGAATGGTACCTGGCAGAATACCCAGATACCAAATCTGAGAAGTGGAAATGAAGTTGGTGCTTTTATTGATGCATTCAAGGCATTGAGGGTAAATCCCAATAGAAATAAAGAAGTCTGTTTAGCTATAGATTTCTTATCAAAGGGAGAGTTAGTTAATGCGTTTGCACATATCAAACAGGATGTTGACTTTCGACAACGTAATACAGTGATACAGATGGTTTGGATATTGAATGCATTCATATCCTGTTGCAAGGAAGCTGGTTTGAAGAGTAAGATATATTGCAGAGAATAGAACTTCCCAACGTAATGGAATAGTGGGAGTTATAATGAAAGTAAACGGTGGTTATGATTGGTTTAGATATATGGTAACTAAAGAGGATGGACACCAGCTGACAGAATATAAAGAAGAACTGGTTTATCCTATTATATCGAATAATCGTCGAAATCAAAATCCTGTTGTTTATCATTGTGAGAAATGTCACAGTATTGATCGCTTGACGGAATCATATATTTCTTTTGTTGATGAAGAGACTTTTTTGGCAGATATTGATACATATATAGATAATGCTTTTGCCAAGAGTGAGAACGATGCTGCAGGTTACGACATAACACCGACAAGATAGTTTTCATTTGTAGTATCTAAATAAAATGTTTTGTTATGGATAAGAAACTTTTAATTAAGAAATATTGTGAAGCTCTTGAAAATGGTAGAGCTGCGATATTTGCAGGAGCAGGTTTGTCTGTTGGTGCAGGTTTTGTTGATTGGAAAGGATTACTTAAAGATGTTGCGGAAGAGCTTAATATCCAATTGCGAAGTTATACTAATCTTGTAGATTTGGCACAATATTATGTAAATGCTACACGTAATAAGTCCGAACTAAGTCATGCGATATTGAATGCTTTTCCAGTCTCGGCAACTCCATTGGCCAATCATAAGATTTTAGCAGGACTTCCTATCAAAACTTATTGGACAACTAATTTTGATAAGTTGATAGAGAAATCACTATTGAATGTAAATAAAATATGTGATGTTAAGTCTTTGCCGAGTAATCTAGCTATTGCAAAAGATAAAAGTGATGCTATAGTTTATAAAATGCATGGTGATGTTGATAATCCTGATTTGACGATTTTAACACGTGATCAGTTTGAAAAATATCAGCAAACTCACAAGGCTTTTCTTGATAGTTTTTGTTATGATCTTACAAACAAGACATTTTTGTTTTTAGGTTTGAGCTTTGATGATCCTAATTTGCATTATGTTTTGAAATATGCCAGAATGTTACATGGTGAAAATCAACGGAGACATTATTATATTTTGCGAAAAGTATCTCAAGAACCGGGTGAGAAAACTGAAGATTTTGAGTATCGTAAACGTGAGCAAGAACTTTTTATAGAAGATATGAAAAACTATGCTGTTGAAACGATACTTATCGATGATTATAGTGAAATAACAGAAATATTATCTGCAATTCAAAAACGATATTTAAGACGTACAGTTTTCATATCTGGTGCTGCGGTAGAATACACAAATTATTCTGAAAAAGAAGTTAAAGAATTTGTGAAAAAACTCAGCGCAAGATTGATTCGAGATAATTTCAGAATAGTAAATGGATATGGTCTTGGATTTGGTGATGAAGTATTGACAGGTGCAGCACAACAGATTCAGAATGATCATAAAACATTTGAAGAAAATATTAAAATTATGCCTTTTCCGCAAGGATTGCCCAATCCGAAAGAGGCTTGGCATCAATATCGCCAAGAGATGATACAGAATACAGGCATATCAATATTTCTCATGGGGAATAAAAAAGATATGACTTCTGGTACGATCATAGGTTCTAATGGTATGCAAGAAGAGTATGACTTATCTAAAAGTCATGGAAACTTTTTAATTCCTGTAGGTGCTACTGGATACAAAACGAAAGATTTATGGACACAACAAATGAGTGCTCATGATAATTCTTTTTCACCAACGAAAAACGAGATGGAATCGCTTGATGATGAGACGAAATCTCTTGACGAACATTTGGATACTATTATGTCTATATTGGAAAGAATAAATAGTTAAAAGCATGGCAAAGTCGGCTGAAAATCATATGTTCGTTAGTCACTATCATGAAGATGAAGAACATATTAAAGGAATGAAAGAACTTTTAGGTGATTCTTATAAGTTCAAAAATAGTTCGGTAACATCGGACAAATTCAACAGAGCCAATAATCCTGATTATATCAAATCGTTGCTTCGCTCTCGAATATCTTGGGCAAAGACTGTTGTGTGTTTGATAGGTCCAAAAACTCATGATAGTGAGTGGGTAGATTATGAAGTAAGAAATGCCGCTAAACAAGGTAAGCGAATAGTGGGGGTATTTGTAAGAGGCGCAAAAGATTCTGATGTTCCTCCAGCATTGGATGAACTGGCTGATGCTATAGTTGGATGGAATAAAGATAGTATCATTGGTGCTATAAATGGAGCCTCAACATTTAGTAAGGCCGATGGAAGTCCACGAGAATATAGAGGAGAAAGTCGAACTAATTGTTAATATCATTATTATGGCAAAAGGTTATAGTTATGTTGTTGCTCGCGATTTTGGCTTTGCGCCTAATCCTTTTAATGGATTCTTGACATTAGCAACTTGTAAGCCGAAAATCCGAAAATGGGCTCAAGTTGGTGATTTTGTTATAGGTAATGCTAATAAACAACTCAATAATAAGCTTATCTATATGATGAAAGTCACTAAGAAAATAACATTCGACGATTATTGGCAAGGGGCAGAGTATTTATGCAAACGACCAGTTATGAATGGCTCTGTTAAAACTATGTATGGTGATAATATTTATCATCATGATGAAAGTGGAAAATGGGTTCAAGAAGATTCACATCATAGCCTTCCTAAAGGCAAGCTTAACATATACAATTTAAATAGAGATACAGGAGAGACAGATGCTGTTCTTATATCTACAGAGTTTTTCTATTTTGGTAGGAATATGGTAGATGTTCCTTTGAAATTTCGTCGATGCTTGCATCGATATATCGGCCAAAAGAAAGTTTCGTATGAAGACTGTCTGGCACTATGGAAATATTTAGAGGATAATTATCCAAAGAATGAATTGATAGCTCTTCCTCGTCAATTCAATACATTTAAGCGTTATGATGGAAAGAGCTAGTTCCATTATCCCAAATGACGAAGTCTTTCGCTATTACTTCTATTTCATTCAGGAACGGATGAATATGTTCTGGCGTAGATGCGAGGGAAAGCGAGTTTTGACAAAAGACCCGATACTTCGGGAATACAAGTTTACCAATGTATATCGGGTTTGTGATAGGGTGAGCCAATATCTACTTCACCATGTCATATATAATAAGGTGGAAAGATATAGCCCGGAAGATATGCTTCTTCGCATACTTGTCTTCAAGATCTTCAACAAGATTGAGACCTGGGAGTATCTTGAACAAACTTATGGTGAGATAACTATCCAGCACTTTGATGTCAAGAAGATAAGTGCTTTGTTGAGTGAAAGGCAAAGATATGCACCGATATTCAATAATGCCTATATGATGACAGGCTCACATAAACGTTATGACTACCTGTCAACGAAGCATGAGAAATGGCTGACGATGGTGAAGGAAGAGTTTATCGGAGAAGGTATCATAGATAAAGTATTGAAAGCACATTCTCTCGAAGAGATTTATCAGCTGCTGAGGGGATGTTCTTTCTTGGGAGGCTTCCTGGCTTATCAATATACGATAGACTTCAACTATTCACCGTATATCAATTTTGATGAAAATACTTTCGTTGTAGCAGGAATCGGAGCCATTCGTGGTATCGACAAGTGCTTTATATCCCATGGACATAGTTACGAAGATGCCATTAGATATACAAAAGAGCATTTCTCGGAATTGCAAAAGAAATATGGTTATATAGAGTTCAGACCCTTGAAAGGTCATGAACCGACACTCTTGGATTTGCAAAATTGCTTTTGTGAAACCGATAAGTTTTTAAGGGCTAAGATGCCCAGCCTCTTGGTAGGCAATAAGAGAATTAAGCAGAAATATAAATCGCAAGGCGATTCTATATATTATATGTTTCCACCTAAATGGCACGTGAATTCCTTTCATGAACATTTAAAGGTAAGTGAACCCACTTTATTTTAAAATATCAACTATGTTGAGTGAAATATCTATTGAGATCTTACAAAAATGCCCTAATCGTTGCATCTATTGTTCATCTCATTCCAATCCGCAGGCTACACATATCATTCCTTTTGAAATCATCAAGAACGTAATAGATGATGCCAAGAGTCTCGGTTGTAAGACAGTTTGTCTTTCTGGTGGAGAACCATTCCTTCATCCGCAAATATTGGATATTATCAGCTATATAGCTAAACAGCAGTTAATTTGCTATGTTTATACCAGTGGTATATATATGAAAGATGAAGTTTACTCTTCATTGCCGAATGAGTATATAGAATCAATACGAGGTATGGTAGATAAGGTTATCTTCAATGTCGAAGCAGATTCTTCTACTCTGTATGACCAGATTATGGGAACGGATGTCGGTGGCTTTGATTTGATGAAGAAATCTATAAGCGATTGTGTGTCGAGCGGTTTGACCGTAGAAACACATGTTGTTCCGATGCAAGTCAACTTTAAGCATTTGAAGTCGATATTCGAGATGTGCTACCAGCTTGGCATTTCCAAAGTAAGTATATTGCGCTTGGTATTGCAAGGAAGAGCTTTGGAGAACTTACCACTTGTGAAGTTGTCTAGTGAAGATAATCGAGAGGTAAATAAGATGATTAAGACACTGAATGATGCTTATAGAGGAAAGGTAAGAATAGGATTGCCTTATTCGGATAGTAATTGCCGTATTTATTGCAAGGCGGCTTCTGATAAGATAAATGTGAGATATGATGGTAACGTCTATCCTTGTGAGGTTTTCAAGGATGACATATTGAACTCTTTGTTGGGTTGTGAACCTGATAATGTATGGAATGATAGTTTCTATCATATATACCAAAACTCTCCTTATTTAAATGTTGTACGAAGAAGAATCGAAGCATTTAAAAAAGAAGATGGTAATGAAACTTGTTATGGACAATTTAAAATGGTGAACTTATGAATGCTGATTATGAATTAATAAATAATATTAAGAAGTCTATTCCTAGTTTTGATACTTACATCGAAGACGTTTGGGTTGACGGAATAGAATATCCTTTGGATCAAGAAGTTAGAAACATTTTGTTTGATAAAATTGATCTAAATAAGGATGCTGATAATTTTGAAATTTATAAGCGTATTGATATTGTAAAGGAATTGTGGGTGTCTTTGATAAAGAAATCCATAATTACTCTTCGATATTTTGACAAGCGTGAACCTTTTTTCAATAACCAGGAAAAGTATCCTATTGCTTATGGTGTAGATGATTTAAATTCTTATTTTAAAAAATATGTAGATTTTGAATCTGCATTATATGGAGGTACTCGATATTATAGAGATCATGTAGTTCACGTTTTCAGAGTTTGGTTACTAGGAATAAGATTATTGCTAAACAAAGAAAATAAGCTCTTAGAGCAAATTTCAATTGATGATAAATGTGAAACAAATGCTTTAGAAAAGTTGGCAATGTGGACTTTTATTGCTTTGACACATGATTTAGGCTATCCTTTAGAAAAGGCTCAACAAATAATAGGTAAAACTAGAGATATGATGACGTCTTTTGTTGCAAATCCTATTATATCAATGGATTTATCTTTTAGCGGTATACAAAATTCAATGAATGATTTTGTCCTACGTTTTATGAGCTCTAAGATGGTTCAAAAACAGATGCCTGATAATGATCAGTTTAAGTTTGTAGCAAGACTTCAGCCAAAATATCTATTCAAGTTTCAGAAGTCTTTAGAGCGTAACAGTCATGGTATTTTAAGTGCATTGGTAATATATAAATTATTACGCTATTTCTTAGAATCTGACTATTGTACTAATGAAGACTATTATTTTAAAGAAGAAGATGCAAGGCAGTTTTATATTCGTAGAGAAATTTTAAGGGCAATATCATCACATACATGTCATGACATTTACCATATGGATTACAAGAATTTTTCTTTTTTGTTAATCCTTTGTGATGATGCTCAAGAATGGGGACGTAAATACATAACTGAATTGTATGTGAATAGTCCTCTAAAATATACATTTAATGGTATACATGTAACTCTGAAGAAAGAAGAACATAATGGAAATAATATAGATGTGGCTTCTATTTCAATAGATGAAACATATTGTAATATAAAACAAGAAGATTCTATAAAGTCTATTTTTGATCGTTTTCTTAATATTTCACGAGATTACAATGAAATTTTTAGAGACGGACAAGAGACTGGAAGTCGAAATTTTGATTTTGCAAAGAAAACAAATATCGATAATGGAGAAAACGATGAGTCTGTTAAGATAATTTTGGAATTAAACGTAAGTAGAGAGAAGGCCACTAATGTTTCGGCTAAATTGGTTTCTTCTGAACCTGATTCTGAAGATTCGAAGAAATTTGAACAGGTATTGAATGTTTTGTTCGGAAAAGAACCTGATGCAGGGAAAAAGTGGTGTAGTCGGTTGACAGATTTCACAAAATAATATTTGAATTGTATATGGAAAAGAAATCATATATTGTATCATACGATTTGGCAGATGGTGGAGATTATGACAAGCTATTTGAAAAGTTAAAATCATATTCTGGTTGGGCTCATATAACAGAGTCCACATGGGCTGTTTTAACAACGAAGGAAGCTAGCGAAATTAGAGATGAAATAGGAAAACTATTAGTGGAAGGTAGTCGCTTGATAGTTGTCGAATCTGCAAATGTTGCGGCTTGGAGAAATCCAATTTGTTCCAATAAATGGTTAAAAGATAATGTCTGATATGGATGATAAACATTTTGAACAGTTAGTGAAAGAAACTTTTACTGAGTTCCCAAAGTTGGATGGACATGAGTCACATGAAGAAGAAAAGGTTTCTGTAAAACGAGGGCGTATAGCAGAGTTTACTACTTATGAAGTTGCAGAGCATGAACTTGTCTTACTAGAGAAAGGATCTGATGCTTCTTTATGGTTGAATTTTGGCGTTGCTTTACTTTCTGTATTTTTCTCTTTGCTTGCAGCTTTGCTTACTTTAGATAGCAAGAATCATCAAACAAGTTTTATAGTATTGACTATAATTACTGTCATCTCAGGTTTGTTGGGTTTGATATGTATGATGTTTTGGTGGAAAAATCGTGGAACTCAAAAAACAATTTTTCGCCAAATAAGACAGAGAATACGAGAAATCTAACGTTTGAAGTTGCAATTAAGGCGGTCCCATCCCGCACAACATGGCGCAGACCTTTGATGGTCCGACAACCTTATAGCGTAGCGGTTCCGAGCACCGAGTAGGGCGGTTACATCCTTCCTTCTGAGGAGGAAGGCTTGGTTAGAGGTGGAGCTCCCTTTGGCTAAAGGGAGACGGAGGGATTCGAAAACAACATTTCCTTTAAGGAGACTTAGAGGTAAAATAACAATTATGATGCATAATTACGACGACATACAAATCATAATCATGGTTGGCGGCGTAGGCAGCCGCTTCTGACCAATATCAACACCCGATTAACCAAAGCAGTTCATAGATGTGATGGTGTCGGCCGTTCCCTCATACAATATTTAATTTAAAAAGTAAATAAAACAATAAACATATAAATCATGTTTAATCTCAGTAAATTCATAGGTCAGTATGTGACCCATCGTGAAACAAGTATGTTTGCTCAGGATATAGAGGCAAACAAGGAGAAACTTTCTGCTGAAATCAAAGGCAAGAAAGTTTGTGTAATTGGTGGAGCCGGTTCCATCGGTTCTTCATTCATCAAGGCTGTACTTCGCTTTGAACCGCAGAGCGTAGTTGTTGTAGACTTGAATGAGAACGGATTGGCAGAATTGGTTCGTGATGTACGAAGCACAGAAGGACTTTATGTACCAGATGAGTTCCGTTGCTACACCCTCAACTTTGCAGATCCAATCTTTGAACGTATTTTCCGTGAGGAGAAGGGCTTTGACATTGTAGCCAATTTCTCTGCCCATAAGCATGTACGTTCAGAGAAAGATAAGTATAGTGTTCAGGCGCTCATCGAGAATAATGACATCAAGGCAAAGAAACTGATGGATTTGCTTTGCGTGTTCCCACCAAAGCATTTCTTCTGTGTTTCTACAGATAAGGCAGCTAACCCAGTTAATATCATGGGTGCCAGCAAGCGCATTATGGAAGACCTGGTGATGGCTTATAATGAGCATTTCAAGGTAACTACTGCGCGTTTTGCCAATGTTGCTTTCTCTAACGGTTCTTTGCCAGATGGATGGATTCATCGTTTGCAGAAGAAGCAGCCTTTGGCAGCACCATCAGATGTGAAGCGCTATTTTGTATCTCCTGAGGAGTCTGGCCAGATTTGTATGTTGGCTTGTATCCTTGGTAATGGTGGTGAGGTCTTCTTCCCAAAGCTGGGTGAAGAGCAGATGCTTACCTTCTCATCTATCTGCGATGACTTCGTAAAGGCAGAAGGTTTCAAGAAGGTGGAGTGCAAGAATGATCCAGAGGCAAAGAAGTATGCTGCAGATATGGATTACGAGAGTGACAACTATCCTGTTGTTTACTTCAAGAGTGATACTACTGGTGAGAAAGCTTACGAGGAATTCTATGTTCCTGGTGAGAAAATCAATATGACTCGTTTCTCTGCACTTGGTGTAGTTGAGGAGACTACCCGCCGTCCGATGCCAGAGATTAACCAGTTCTTTGATGAGTTGGAGGGCATCTTTGCAGAGCCAGACTTCACCAAGGCTGAAATCGTGACATCAATCAAGAAGTTTATACCTAACTTCGAACATGAGGAAAAAGGTAAGAACTTGGATCAAAAAATGTAATTCTCTATAAAATGGCAGATTTTAAGAAAACGATAGACTTTATCAAGTCAGTTTATGGCAACCAGGAGTTTACTCCGTTGGCTGTTCCTGTTTTTGCAGGTAATGAAAAGAAATATCTCAACGAGTGTATTGACACGACCTTCGTTTCATCCGTAGGTAAGTTTGTAGATCGCTTCGAGGAGGATATGGCAAAATACACAGGTGCAAAGAAGGCTGTAGTATGTGTTAGTGGAACCAATGCCCTTCACATGAGCTTGTTGCTCGTAGGTGTAAAGCAAGATGATGAGGTGTTGACTCAGGCTCTTACTTTCATTGCAACCTGTAATGCATTGAGCTATATTGGAGCTCATACCGTATTCATCGATGTGGATCGTTCAACAATGGGTCTTTCTCCTGATTCTTTGAAGGCATGGCTTGAGAAGAATGCTGAGGTTCGCAAGAACGTTCGCAAGGGAGAACTTCCGGAAAGCAAGGATTTCGCTTTCGAAGAGGATGACTTGGCTTGCTATAATAAGAATACAGGCCGTCGTGTTAAGGCTTGTGTTCCTATGCACTCATTCGGTCATCCTGTACGCATTGATGAGATTGCAGCTATCTGTAAAGAGTGGCATATCGAACTTGTAGAGGATGCTGCAGAGAGTATTGGTTCTACATTCAAGGGACAGCATACAGGTACATTTGGTAAGATTGGTGCGATTAGCTTCAATGGCAACAAAACTATCACTACTGGTGGCGGCGGTATGATGCTCTTCAATGACGAGGAGTTGGGAGCATACGCAAAGCATATCACCACACAGGCGAAGATTCCACATCGTTGGGAGTTCCGTCACGATCATGTTGGTTACAACTACCGTATGCCAAATATCAATGCAGCTATGGGATGCGCTCAGTTGGAGAACATTGACAAATATGTAGCAAGCAAGCGTAAGGTTGCTGCTGAATATGAGGAGTACTTCAAGAATGTTCCAGATATCGAGTTCTTCGTAGATTCTCCAAATACAGTTTCTAATTATTGGCTCAATGCTGTTATCTTGAAGGATAAGGAGGCACAGATTGACTTCCTTACTCAGACAAATGATAATGGTGTAATGACTCGCCCAATCTGGGAGTTGATGAATCGCCTGCCGATGTTTGAGAATTGTGAGAACGATGGTTTGGAGAACACTATCTGGTTTGCAGATAGAGTAGTGAATATTCCAAGTTCTGTTCGTTTGGATAATATTTAATTAGATCTTGATTATCATTGATTCAATATCTGTCCTGTTGTTTGGTTTTACAGCTTGTACTTTTACGCAATTTATGCTTGGCATAATTGCAATTTATAACTTTCTTAAAAATTCAAATAATATGGAAAAATTCAGTTTCTGCGATTTGGAAAGGTGGGTTGGTTCATCGGCTGGGCTGTTCGCGGCCAAATCGGGATTAGATATGATGAAAATGGTATGAATGGATAGTCCGATAACCAAAGGGTGCGAGTCCCTTGCAGCCCGCTTGAATTAAGTAAAATAAGAGAAAAGACAATATGAATAAGTTATTTTTTGTTCCAGTTCAGACAAGAATCTTTAATGATTTTTATCGCCTTCGTTGTGATGAGAATAATGTAAAATGGTCTGGACATATTACCCCCCCATATTAGATAATCTTTACAAGTTTGTAGAGAGGTGTATGACTTCTGAAACACGCTTTGTGTTCTTAGCCTATAACGAGCAAAATCAGTGTGTTGGCTATTGTTATTGTGATATTGACGATGACAATAAAACGATAGAGAGTTCTTATGGTGTTGATTATTCCCAAACTAGGAAAGGATATGGCACACAAATTATCGAGTTTACTCATCGTTACGGGAAAATAGTTGGTATGCATGAACATATAGTTTGGGTAAGTGAACAGAATATAGCTTCCAATAAAGTCTTTCTGAAATTGGGATTCACCAAAACTAGTGAATGTGAAATTAGAAAACTACCATTGCTTGGTGGAGACCATAAATTCTATAAATTGATCAAGAAAATTTAATGAAAAAAGTTTGCGTTATCACGGGCGCCCGTTCTGAATATGGGCTCTTGCGATGGGTGATAGATGGAATAGAAAAAGATGAAGACCTGCAACTGCAGTTAGTAGTTACAGGTGGGCATCTTTCTCCTGAACAAGGACTTACCTATCAGGCCATAGAAGAGGATGGCTATCATATAGATGAGAAGGTGGAGATGCTCCTTTCTTCTGAAACATCTGTTGGTATCTCCAAATCAATGGGACTCTGTTCCATAGGAATGACAGATGCATTCAATCGCTTGAAGCCAGATATGATAGTGGTTTTGGGAGATAGATATGAGTTGCTTCCAATTGTAGGTACAGCCTTGGTTATGAGAATTCCTGTTGCTCATATATCTGGAGGAGATATCACAGAGGGGGCAATTGACAATGAAGTGAGAAATGCAGTGACAATGATGTCGGCTCTTCATTTCCCTGGTACTGAAGAATCTGCTGCTCGTATCAGAGCTATGCGCCAAAGTTCAGACAATATATATGTTACCGGTGAGACAAACCTAGATAATTTCCGTAAGATTGAATTGTTAAACCGCTTTCAATTAGCTGAATCATTAAAACTTGATCCTGCTAAAAAGTGGATATTAGGTACTTATCATTCTGAAACAACATTATCTGTACCAGAAAATATCCAGCGAGTTAATAATCTTCTAGCATCTCTTGAAAAAGAATGTACCGATTGTGAAATTCTGTTTACCAAAGCAAATTCAGATATTGGTGGCAATTTGATAAACGATATTCTTCAACAATATGCGGAGAAAAAAGATAATTTCCATTTTGTCGCATCATTAGGTCAAAAGAGATACATTAGTATTCTATATCAAGTAATTATGATGGTAGGAAATTCTTCTAGTGGTATTTTCGAAACACCATTCGTTAAACTTCCGGTCTTGAACATTGGTGATAGACAAAAGGGAAGATTAATAACATCGAACATAAAATGTTGTGATGGAACTGAACTTGGTATGCAGAATGCGTTGAAAGAACTTCAGACTGAAGAATTTCATAATAAATGTAAGATGGCAGTCAATCCTTATGGAGATGGTCATGCATCAGAACGGATAGTTGAACAGATTAAATGTTATTTAAATGATAGCGACACCTTATTATAATATAGATTTATCTAAGCTTCAGAAGAACTTAGCATCATTGCGCTCGGCTTTTGAAGCTTTATGGCCAAATTTCCAAATAGGGTATTCTTATAAAACGAATAACTTACCTTGGCTTGTAAAGTGGATGCATGAACAAAGGGTTATGGCAGAAGTTGTTTCTGAACCAGAGTATGAATTAGCTACTTATGTGGGGAATCAGCCTAATAACATCATACTTAATGGTCCGCATAAAGGTTTAAGCAACTTATTGCTAGCGTTAAAAAACGGAAGTATAGTAAACCTTGACTCATTTGCTGAGATTGATTTCATTGAAGAGAATATCCAGTCATTCACTCATGACATCAAGGTCGGTTTGCGCATCAATTTTGATTTGGAACGCGAATGTCCTGGTGAAACTATTCCAGGTGAAGAACCTGGACGTTTTGGTTTTAATCTTGAGAATGGTGATTTTGATAAGGCATTAAACCGCTTAAGTCATCTGCAGAAAGTTAAAGTTGTAGGCTTGCATGGACATCACAGTACTCGTACAAAGAGTTTGAGAATCTTTAATAGTATAACTAGGCATCTCTGCGAAGTAAGTAAAAAGATACCTGCATTAGAATACTTGGATTTAGGTGGTTGTTTGTTTGGTGACAAACCTGGTGCTCCGACCTTTGAAGAATATGCTTCTACGGTAGTCGATGTCCTTGAAGCTTATCAAATCTCTAAAGAAGTACAACTTCTTGTTGAACCAGGTGCTGCATTGATAGCTTCACCGGTTTCTTATGTATGCTCTGTAATTGACGTTAAGGATATTAAGGATAGAAGACTTGTCTTTACTGATGGTTCTGTAAAACATGTAGCTTCTCAAATGAAAGCCCCACCTTTTGTGTCTTCTCTTAATACTAAATCCAGTAATTTGAAAGAAAAGCAAATCGTTACAGGTTATACTTGCATTGAGATGGATCGTTTCTTGACTTTAGATAATCAACCTGAGTTGGCAAAGGGTGATAGAATAACGATATATAATGTGGGTGCATATACAATGTCAATGACTCCATTATTCATAGAATATTTTCCGACAGTTATAGTCACTGATGAAAATGGTAACGAGGAAGTTGTCCGAGAGAAATGGACAACTAAAGAGTTTATTCAAAAAAGTAAATTGTAATTATGAAGAATCTTTTAATTCTTAGTCCCGGAAGACGTGTTGAAATTGTTCAATACTTTAAAGATGCTTTCCATAAGGAAAACCGAAAGGTCTATACTTTGGATATGAGCGATAAGGCTCCAGCTTTATATTTTGGTGATGAATATTTTCGTATAGATAAGGATTTTGCACATCTTGACCTCTATATCAATAAGGTTTTAGAAATTTGCAAAGAGAAGGAAATTGGCGCTATCATTACTTTGATAGATCCAGAATTAGTTCTTCTTTCTCATTACAAGCAGGAGTTTGATCAACTTGGTGTAAAGCTTATACTCTCAAATCTTGATTTTGTAGAGTCCACTTTTGATAAGTTTGAGTTTTACAATAAATATAAAGGTATTCTTAAACTAGTAGAAACTGTTGGTTCGGCAGAAGATGCTTTGAACAAACTTAATAGTAAAGAATGGGAGTTCCCTCTATTTGCTAAATTGAGAGATGGAAGTGCCAGCATTGGCATAAAGAAGATTAATAGCTTTGAGGATATTGAAGAACTGAAGAGTGAACCAAAGTATATCTATCAGCCATTTATTGCAGGAAAGGAATATGGGGTTGATACTTTCTTTGATTTGAAATCAGGGAAGCTCGTCTCAATGTTTATCAAGGAGAAACTTGCAATGAGAGCTGGAGAAACAGATAAGGCAATTTCTGTTCATTCTCAAAATGTTATAGATGAGGTTTTAAAAGTGCAGAATATCAAAGGCCTTTATGGGCCAATCGATATTGATGTATTTGTATCTAATGATGGAGAAGTTTATATCAATGAGATTAATCCAAGATTTGGAGGAGGTTATCCTCATGCCTATGGATGTGGAGTCAATTTCATGAATTTGATATTAAACAATCTGAATGGTAATGAGAATCAAGTTTCTTTAGATTCTTACAAAGAAGGCATCATGATGCTTAAGTATAACGGATTATATTTCAAGGATACTAATGACTAATCAACATGTATACATTATAGCAGAGGCAGGAGTAAACCATAATGGTCGACTCGATTTAGCTCTGCAGCTTTGCGATGCTGCAAAAGCTGCCGGTGTTGATGCCGTGAAGTTCCAAACATGGAAAACGGAACTTATTATAACCAAAGGCACCAAGAAAGCAGAGTATCAGGAGAAAAATCTCAATAATGATGATGACCAGTTCACGATGCTGAAGAAATTGGAATTGTCTTATGATAATTTCCAAATAGTTAAGCAACATTGTGATGAAATCGGTATTCAGTTTCTTTCCACAGCGGATGAGACAGAGTCTCTGGACTTCTTGGTAAATCTTGGTATGCCATTTATCAAGTTGGGCTCAGGTGATATCACTAACATTCCATATCTTCGCTCTGTTGCGAAATATGGAATGCCGGTTATACTTTCTACAGGCATGGCAAACCTGTCACAAGTAGCAATTGCTTATGATACATTGCAGGAGGCTGGTGCCAAGGATATCTCTGTTTTACACTGTACAACCAATTATCCATGTCCTATGGATGAGGTCAACCTTCGAGCTATGCAGACAATGAAGGAAGCATTTAAGTGCCCGGTGGGATATTCAGACCATACCATGGGAATTGAAGTTCCAATAGCAGCTGTTGCCATGGGAGCAGAGATTATAGAGAAACATTTCACTCTCGACAAGAATATGGAAGGACCTGACCATAAGGCTTCCTTGAATCCTGAAGAACTCAAGGCAATGGTATCTGCCATTCGCCATATTGAGCAGGCCTTGGGAGATGGAATAAAGCAGCCAAATGATAGTGAGAAGAAAATCTCAAAGGTAGTTTTGAAGCGTATTGTTGCAAGCCGTCCTATCAAGAAAGGTGAGATTCTTTCTGAGAATAACATGACCGTAAAGCGTAGCGACAATGGAATCAAAGCTTCGTATTGGGATATTGTGGCAGGAAGAGTTGCACAACAGGATTATTCAATTGATGAAGAAATAAAACTTTAGGAGTATGAAAGTTATAGTTATCGGATTGGGGTCAATGGGAAAAAGAAGAATTCGTCTTTTGAAAGAAAGAAAAGACGTTGAAATCTTTGGCATTGATACCCAAATGGAACGAGTTAAGCAAGTAACAGAGGATTTAGGAGTATTTTGTTATACTGATTTACAAGAGGCAATAGATAAGGAAAAACCTACTTGTGCCTTTGTTTGTACATCGCCTTTGTCACATGCAAAGTTAATCAACCTGTGTTTGCAGAATAAACTACATGTTTTTACAGAGATAAATCTGGTAAGTGATCTGTATGATGAGAATATAAAACTTGCTCATGATAATAATTGTGTGTTATTCCTTTCTTCAACATTTTTGTACGAAGAGGATACAAAGGCAATCATCAATAAGGTGCGCCCATGTAATGAGAAGTTAAACTACATTTATCATGTAGGACAGTATTTACCAGATTGGCATCCTTGGGAGAGTTATAATAACTATTTTATCGGTAATCCGAGAACAAATGGTTGTCGTGAGATTATGGCTATTGATATGCCTTGGTTGGTATCTGCCTTTGGTGATATAGCAAAAGTAAGTGCTATCAAGAGTAAGAATACTGGTCTTAACATAGATTACGCAGATAACTATCTGATAACTATAGAACATGAGACAGGAGCTAAAGGTGTATTTGCTGTAGATGTTGTTTCCAGAAAAGCAACACGTCATTTAGAGGTGTATGGTGAAAAACTACATCTTACCTGGAATGGAACTTCAGATTCTTTATATGAATATGATTATCTGGAATCTAAAAAGGATCTTCAGGTAAAGATAGAAGAAGAGGCAGAGCATGTTGATGGTTATGCGGATTTTATCACAGAAAATCCTTATAGAGAGGAAATAAATGCGTTCTTTAATCAAGTTGAAAATGGCATTACTCCTGACTGGGATTTCGAGAAAGATAAAACTTTACTTTCAATAATTGATGAAATAGAACAGTAAATATGAGTAATTACAAAATTGCGTTCTGTGGATTAGGGTCTATCGGTAAGCGTCATTTGAGAAATGTTTGCGATTATCTCAATCAAAAAGGAGATACTTTTACTATTGATTTATATCGCAGCAAAATAGGTGGTGATGTTCCTTTGGATATTCAGCCATTCGTTACATCTATCTATTCATATGACGATATTGCGGAATCGAATATAATGTACGATGTCGTGTTTGTAACGAATCCGACATCGGTTCATTATGATACGATACAGAAGTTTAAGCATAGAACTAAATCCTTTTTTATAGAGAAGCCTGTATTCGACAAAACTGATATTGGAACTTCTCTGTTTGAGGATTTAAAGGATACCATATGCTATGTTGCATGCCCTCTTAGATATAGTGCAGCCCTGCAATATGTAAAGGAGAATATTGATTTTTCAAAGTCGTTTTCTGTACGAGCTATCAGCTCAAGCTATCTTCCAGACTGGCGACCAGGACAGGATTATCGTAAGTGCTATAGTGCGCATCGAGACATGGGCGGTGGTGTCGGAATCGATCTCATTCATGAATGGGATTACTTAACATGGCTTTTTGGTACTCCGGTAGAGACCTATTCTATACAGAGAAAAATATCAAATCTTGAAATTGATAGTGATGATGTTGCCATATACATAGGTAGAACATCTACAACTTCAATAGAATTACATTTGGATTATTTTGGCCGTTCGATGATTCGTACATTAGAAATGTTCTTGCCAGATGATACCATACGATGTGATATAGAAGACGGCAGAATTGAATATTTGAGAACAGGTAAAGTAATTCAGCTGCCAAGTGAGAGAAATGAGTATCAGATGCGGGAAATTGAACATTTCTTCGAGATTATAAACAATAAAGTTGAAAATGATAGTACAATGGAACATGCTTTCCATGTGCTTAAATTAGCTAAAGGAGAATAATATATGAATATCTTATTTACATTATGTGGACGTGCAGGCTCAAAAGGAGTTAAAGGTAAAAATGCACGTGATTTTTTAGACATCCCTCTTGCATGGTATTCTGTGGCAGGAATTACACTTTACATAGAGAAGTATGGTAGTTCAGAAAACACCTACGATGTTGTAGTTAATACTGATAGCCAAGACTTGATGAACATCATGGATTCAGCGAAAGGTGTTGCTGTTACTAAATTGTGGCGCAATTCTTCTTTGGCAGGAGATAAAGTCTCAAAAGTCGATGTCATTAAAGACTGTCTGTTGAGAGCAGAGAAAGAGTTTAATAAGGCTTATGATATGGTAGTGGATTTGGATATCACTTCTCCTTTGCGAACTGTGGAGGATATTAAAAATGCAATTGACAGAAAGATTGCAAGAAATGATGTTCGTGCAGTTTTTTCTGTTGCCAATTCTCGAAGAAATCCATATTTCAATATGGTAACCCAAAAAGGCGATTTCTATGATTTAGCATTTCCTTCTCATTACACAACTCGTCAAGAAGCTCCTGTCTTTTATGACATGAATGCATCCATCTATGCATATTCTTCAAATGCATTGAAAGAAATAGAACCAGCAATTTTATTGGATGAGAAATGTGATGCCATTGTTATGGATGATACTGGTGTACTTGATATTGATTCAGAAGAAGATTATGAATTGATGCAGGTTATTGCAAAGTTCCTCTTTGAGAATAAGGAAAACTATCAGGAAGTTTATAAATTAGCACAAAGTTGGAGATAGCCGTATGATGCAGTTGCAAATTCCGAAGCAAGATATACTTGCTCAATTGATTGTTCAGTTAGAGAGCCATTTTATACTTAGCAATATTGAAAAGACGGTTATTTCTGACTATCTGGATTTAGCATTGGAAAAATGTGAATCAAACTTTTGGGCATCCTCTAATAAATACTTCAAAATTGATGTGGGGGGGGCATAAAAATGTAAGATTTAACCCGTATCATTCTGTGCAATATATGATTTTTCTGTATTATCTGTCTCATGAGATATATGTTAATACACAAAATAGTATACTTTGCGATAAAATCTACTATCTGAATAAAATAATGAATAGCGTAGATTTGTTCTATGCGATAGAGCTACCGCAAAAGTTTGGTGCCGAACATCCTTTAGGTTCTGTCATGGGTAGGGCAAAATATGGAGAAGGCTTTTTCTTTTATCAGGGATGTACTGTAGGTGGAACAGATGGTATAAATGGTGAAATCTATTATCCTGTATTGGGAGAAAATGTACAGATGTTTGCTAATTCAAGTATATTAGGAAGATGCAAGGTTGGTGATAATGTGAAAATCGGTGCCGGTACACTAGTTAAGAACGAAGATATACCTTCAGATAGCATTGTATTCGGTCAATCTCCACATCTTATTATTAAAAAGCAAAAACATGAGTTGGAAAAATAAACATATAATAAATAAAAGTCAATCGCTTTTATCTGCATTAAAAGTGATAAATACTTTGATGCCTGATCCATTGGTATTGTTTGTTGTTGATGACGATGACAAAATGGTGGGTACCTTGACTGATGGTGATTCTCGTCGAGCTTTGATAGCAGGTGTTTCTGTGAATGACTCTATTGAGAAGGTGATGCATAAAAACTTCAATTTCCTTCGTAGAGGTGTTGATGATGATGTACAGCATCTTCATGAGCAGAAATTGAAGAAAATGAAGTTGGTTCCGATTCTTGATTCTGACAATCATATAGTTGATATAGTCAATCTTGAAAAGTATATTACTCGACTTCCTATTGATGCAGTCCTCATGGCAGGAGGAAAGGGAGAGCGTCTTCGTCCCTTGACAGAGAAAACCCCAAAGCCGTTGCTAGAAGTTGGTGGTAAATGTATCATAGATCATAACATAGACCGATTGATTTCTTATGGAGTTAATCATATTGATGTAACTGTAAATTATCTTGCAGAACAGTTGGAGGAACATTTTGCCACTCCTCGTGATGGAGTACAGGTTCGTACTTTCCGAGAGCCAAAGTTTCTTGGTACTATTGGTAGCATTAAGTTTGTAGATACATTCTATAATGATACTATTCTTGTGATGAATTCAGACCTCTTTACGAATATTGATTATGAGGACTTCTTTCTTCATTTTCAACAGAATGATGCAGAAATGTCGGTTGCAGCAGTTCCTTACAATATCAGTATAGAACTAGGCATTCTTGATTTGGATGGTCGTAACATCAAGGGACTCATTGAGAAGCCTAAGTATAACTATTATGCCAATGCAGGTATTTACCTTATCAAAAAGCGAGCTCTTGCTGAGATTCCTGAAAATACATTCTTTCATGCCACTCATCTTGTGGAGAAGCTTATCGCTCAAGGAAAGAAAGTTATCCGCTATCCACTAAATGGAACGTGGATTGATATAGGTACTCCTCAAGAGTATGCAAAGGCACAGGATTTAGTAAAGCATATTAAAAAGTAAATATATTAACAAAACTATAAATCTTAAAGATTCTTGTAGATATATTTGCAGTATAATGATTTTTAAGTAGCAATAATGGACTGTAGTATAAATAAGCGAACTGTGGGGGGGGCGAAAAAGTAATATTGAAGCTCTAAGATTACTCTCAATGTTGATGGTTCTGAACCTTCATAGTTGTTGGTGTTTTGAAGCATGTAATGGAATAGGGCAAGGTTTCGAATTTTTGAGAAAAGCCACATCAATTTGTGCAGTTGATGTATTTCTAATTATCAGTGGATATTTTGGTATCAAATGGAAGTTGAAAAGTTTCTTCAATTTGATTTTCCAATTGTTCTTCTATAGTTTTGGAGTGTATCTTGTGGTGACAGCGTTTGGAGTCGTTGATTTCTCAATGAATGGCTTGGTGCAATGTGCTAAGGCGACATATGCTTCTTGGGGATTTATCTCAGGCTATGTCGTACTCTACTTCGTGGCTCCATTGATCAATGCCTTTGTGGATAAAGTGGGGAAGAAGGAATTGCTGATGTATATATTGGTGTTCTATCTAGCCAAGGTGTTCTTGTGCAGATATGAGGATTTCTTTCTCTACTTCTTGCTATATTTGGTAGGAAGGTTTATACATAAGGTGGAACTCGTTGAAAAATTGAAAATGAATGCTTCCTTTGGATATTGGTATACAACCATACTGATATTCATGGTTAGTTATTGCTTATATTTATTCACTGGTCTAAAAACTGCAGACCAACAGAGTGAGTTTATCTTAGCATTGAATTATGCAAGTCCATTCATCATCTCCCAGGCAGTTTTCCTGTTTGTGGTTTTTGCACGAATGAAATTTCAAAGTAAAATCGTCAATTGGCTCTCTGTCTCTTGTCTATCGATATTTTTGATTCACATGCATCCTGCAATTAAGGAGATTGGCTATTATGCTTATAGCAAGTCGCTCTATACTCTGCCGGTGTTGCACCATATAGGTATGTTGTTTGTATTGATAGTTGGGGTGTTCTTTGGGAGTATATTGATAGATAAGGTGAGAATACAGATTTCAAATTTAGTATATAAAATATTGCAATGGATGGTTGGAAATATAAAAGTGCAGAGCTATTTCAGCCGTTTGGCAATGAAAACAAAAACATTAATTTACAATGAGTAAGGTCTTAATCTTTTCAGCTTTTAATGATGTTAGTGCATTGGAGTGTGCTATAAAAGAAGTTAACTCTGGAAATGAGGTTCATGTGATACAATGCGACAAGCAAATGCGTATTTGTATGCACAATATGTATGGAAGTAGCACTTTTTGCGAATTGTGCCATCATGCAATGATGACAGCTTGGAAAGAAAGTGGTATTTATGATAGAATTACAATAAAAAGTTTTCGTGAGCTTCTTGCTGCTGATGATAAGTTGAATGCTCAAAAATTCGAAGTATCATTCGATTCTGTTTTAGGGCTGAAAACTTTGAAATATAAGGGTGCAGAGGTCGGCTTTGGAGCATTTTCTTCCTATGTATCAATGACAAGAAATGTAATGCCGGATATAACAGATGATTTTAAGAAGTTTATTGCGTTCTTAATAAGACGAGAGATAGAAATGTATGATGCTGCAGAAAGATATGCAAAACAGATAGAAGTCGATAAGATTATCTTTCACAATGGGCGTTTTTCAAATTACAAGCCATTCTTAGCCTTGTCTCAAAATCTTCATGTTAACTATCTTGTTACCGAACATGATTATTGTGATGGAAAAGTAATGTCGCATTTTGTAGAAAACAATAATGTTCATGAAATTGAGCCCTGCATCAAGCTGATGAAAGAAAATTGGGAAATTGGTAAAACTCGTGAAGATGCAGAGTATTTGGGAAAGATGTTTTATGAGAGACGTCGTAAAGGAAAAGCTGCAGGTGATGTTGTGTATACGAAGAACCAGCAAAAAGGTTTGATGCCTGATAACTGGGATGAGACGAAAGAAAATATCGCAATATTCAATAGCTCTGAGGATGAGTTTTGTGCCGTTTCCTCTCAATTTGACAGTTATACTTTGTTCCCGACACAATATGATGCCTTGAAGGCGATTTTCGAGCATTACAAGAATGACACAACTAAGCATTTTTATGTTAGAATTCATCCCAATCTTAAAAATGTTCCATTCAAGAGTCATTTGGGATTATATGAATTAAAATATCCTAATGTAACCTTTATTCGTCCCGAATCTCCGATTAGTTCGTATGATTTGATGGATGGCGCTTCAAAGGTTCTTATATTTAATTCGACCATGGGCGTGGAGGCAACTTATTGGGGAAAGCCAGTTATAGCTCTCACTTATTTTTATTATTCAGCATTCGATGCAGTTCATACACCAAAGAATGTTGATGAGCTTTGGACAATGATAGACAATAAAAACTTGGAATGTAAATATAATCATGATGTCATCAAGTATGGTTATTGGCTATATAGAGTAAACTATCCTGAGTTCAAGTATGCTAAATACAAGATTATGGATTTTAAATTTCTTGGTCGACGAATACATGGTGTAAATATTATGAAGTTCTTAGGTTGCTATAAAATTGTGCCTATTCTGGAAATGGCAATTAGAAAGTTGACATGGTTATTGCCAACTACGGTTATTTCAAAGTTACCAGGTACGGAACCATATCAAGTAAAGTAAATATATGGGTAAATATAAAACTTTAGCCAAAAATACTGGATTAGTCTTTGTTGGAACAGTTGGCAGCAAATTGATAAATGTAATTATGCTGCCGCTGTATACACATTGGTTGTCACCACAAGAATTTGGAAGTGTCGATTCAATCCAGACTTATTCTATGTTTATCATAGGCTTTGTTTGTTTGTGTCTGCCTGATGCTATATTTGTGTTTCCGTATAATGCTACAGAATTTAAGAAAAAGATATATTTCTCATCTGGTGCAATATTTAGTTTTATAACGATAACTCTGAGTGCGTTCCTCTTTTGGGGAGCTCAAGTAGTAATGCACTATTATGAGATGCATAATGTTTTCTCTGATTATACTTGGCTGATATATGGCATGATGGTAACTTCGTATGTGCAGAATTATTGTCAATCCTTTTCACGCAGCCTCAATAAAATGTTAAGTTATAGTGTTGCTGGTATAGTTCTTACCTTCTCAACGGCCCTCTTTTCCATTTTACTGATACCGTCGTATGGGGTTGTGGGATATGCATATGCATTGATTCTTGCACAATTAGCTGCTACCTTATATTCTTTTGTGACTGCAGGTTGCTATAAGTATATACAGGTTAGGGGTAACAGTTATAGTGCGGTGAAGGAAATGCTTGCATATAGTGCACCTTTACTTCCTAATGGCATTATGTGGTGGCTTGTTAATGGTATCAATCGTCCAATAATGGAGCATTTCTTGGGATTGGCAGCTATTGGTATCTATGCTGTTGCGAACAAGTTTACTGGAATGTTGTTTAGTGTCTTGATGATTTTTAGCACAGCGTGGAGTAATAGCGTCTTAGATGAATATGGTAAGCCTGGCTTTGAAAAATTTTATAATAATTATGTCAGGATATTAGGTACACTTCTCTTTTTTATGAGTTTCTTTATGATAATATTCTCACGTTTTATAGTGAGACTATTAACTTCACCAGAATACTATGATGCATATGCTTATTTTCCTCCATTATTGGCAGGAGTGATATTTTCTGGTTTGTCTGGTTCTATAGGTGGTGTGTTCTCGGCAACAAAAACAAGTAAGTATTTTTTCTATTCAAGTTTGTGGGGAGGATTTAGCTCTGTAGTCTTTTTAATGGTGCTAACTCCATTACTTGGGCTGATGGGTACTTGTCTTAGTGTAGCAATATCTTTCTTTTGTATGGCTATTTCTAGAGCTATATATGCTTCTAAGTATGTAAAAATTGAGAATTGGATGTTTTATGCTAAACTTACGGCAGTCTTTGTCTTTATGAGTTTGTGTGAACTTTACATGGATGGTATTTTTCGCTATGTCATTCATGCTTTTTTAATTGGATGCGCATTATTGTTTTGCAAGAATGATATTTGCGAAATTTTAAGTTTAGTTTCGGATAGGATAAAAAACATAAGGGGAAACAAATTATGAACTATTTAAAAAATACATTATCGAGTTATCGATATAATTTTGCACTCGACCATCGCAAAGAAAAACCTAGCTGTTTGTTCTTTAAGCTGTTAGAATTTTTAAGATTTGTTGTTTCGAATAAGTTTTCTAAGATTCGATGGAATCAGTCACCTATAATTAGTGCTGCTCAGCAGACAAAAGAACTACTGGGGTGGTTGCGTGTAAATACTCTTTATGGATATGTTTATCCCTATGATATAAAAGTAATTAGAGGGATGAATGTCCTTTTTAACCCTATAGCTAGTGTGACACCTGACTATGGAAGATTGCTATGTTCTTCGTGGAAACAAACGCTTAACCAGTTGGAGAGTGTTGGACAGCAAAATGAAGAACAGAAAAGCATGTTAGTATGTTGGCAAGCAGTGGAAGATTTGCGAAAGCGAACCATTTCCGAGTTGAAAAATCAGAAGACAGACAGAGCCATACAACTAGTATCTTATCTGGAAGCAATGTATGATAAGGAAGTTGAGCACTTTGATGAAGCTCTTCAAAGAATACTGTTTTATAACGGCTTATTTTGGCAATGCAAATACCAACAAAACGGCATAGGAAGATTAGACTTGATTCTCGAAAGATATTATAAGAAAGATATTAATGACGGCATTTTGAACTTTCAAAAAGCTAAGGAACTCTTGCGTAATTTTCTTTTAGTTTTAGCTCATGATACTGCTTCAAAAAGCGCAGCCCTTATTGGAGATACTGGTCAGGTAATCATTTTAGGTGGAATAGGTGCAGATGGGTGTAATGTAGAGAATCCTGTGACTCATATATTGCTTGAACTTTTTACGGAGAATCCTGTTCCTGATCCGAAACTACTGTTAAGAGTAAATAAGGATACATCGGATGTGGTATGGCAGAAAGCTATAAAGTGCATTTTGAAAGGAAGTGGCTCTCCTCTCATTATAAATGAGGATGTTATTATGCCTCGAATGGTTGATTTTGGATATCAAAAAGAAGATGTTTATAATTTCGGAGTTTCTGCGTGTTGGGAGCCTCTCATTATAGGTAAGTCATTAGACCAGAATAATGCTATCAGAAATATTACGATTTTGGATGCATTGAGTAAAGCTTTGCAAGATGATAGTAATGTGAGTTTCGATGTATTGTTGTCTAACTTGGATAAGTCAATAGAAAAACTCATTGCTGATTACAATCTGAATATTGAGTTTGATAAATCTCCATTGCAATCATTGTTCTTTGATGATTGCATAGCCAAGGGTAAAGACTTTTCTGAGGGTGGAGCTAAATATAATTATCATGGCTTGTTGGTTGTAGGATTGCCAAATCTTATCAACTCTTTGCTTAATATTAAGGAGTATGTTTTTAATCAACATTTATGTACTCTTGTTGATTGCCAAAGCTGTATTGAAGGCAACTTTGTTGAGCATGAAGATTTAAGATTGTTGTTTCAACAAAATCCTTTAAAGTTTGGCTTGGCTAAACAAGAAATTGTTGATTTGACTAATCATGTAATGGATATGATTTCTTCTGCAGTGGCTAAGAGAAATATGTTTGGTGAGAAAATTAAAGTTGGATTTAGTTCACCAAGTTACATTGGTTTGGCAAAAGATTATCCAGCCTCTTTGGATGGAAGACATAAGGGTGATCCTTTTGCTGTACATATTTCTCCTATTTCTTCTAATATTGATATTTCTGAAATTTTGGATTTTGCCTCTTCTCTAAAGTATGAAGGCAATCGAATCAATGGAAATGTGGTTGACTTTATTATCCCTGCTTCCTATGCTAAGATGCCCGACAAACTGGTTGTAATCTTAAAACATGCTTGTGAGAAAGGTATCTTTGAGTTGCAGCTTAATGTTCTGGATAAGCAAACCTTGATAGATGCTAAGGCACATCCAGAAAAATATCCGAATCTTATCGTAAGAGTTTGGGGCTTTAGCGCTTACTTTAATGATCTGCCAGAAGAGTACAAGGATAATCTTATTCAAAGGGCTGAACTATATGAGTAAAATTCGTATTACTGCTATTCAAAGAGGATGTGTGTATGATGGACCAGGGGTGAGAACTACTATATTTCTTAAAGGATGTAGCCTGCATTGCCCATGGTGCTGCAATCCAGAGACAATATCTGTAGAACCGCAATGGTTTATAGATGATAGCAAATGTCTTTATTTACAAGGTATCGCTTCGCAGTTATGCAAAAAATGCATAAGATGTGGGGGAAATAATGAGATAAGCGAATGTCCTTTTGGTGTTTCGGAAAATGTGTCAGAAGAACTTCAAACTAATGATCTCTTGCATATCTTAATGAAAGACGAAGCCTTTCTAAAGAAAAATGGTGGGGTTACATTTTCTGGCGGAGAACCCTTGTTGCAGACAGATAACTTACTTCCTCTTCTTTCTGACATTCACAAACGGGGTATTCATGTTGCCTTTGAAACAACGTTGTATGTTTCTCCCAATAATGTCGAGATGGTCGTTCCATATATGGATTTGGCTATAGTCGATTTGAAACTGCAGCGTGAACAAGGAGACTTACTACACTACTGGCAGATTTTGATTGAGAATTTGGAAAGGCTCCTGTCTCATGATATCCCTGTTAGATATAGATTGGTATTCGTCGATTCGGTATTAAATGACAGTGACCTAGTCTTACAACGCTTGAATGCGTTGGGAGTAAGACAGCTAGAGCTCATCAAATGTCATAATCTTGGAAGCAAAAAGTATCAAAAACTTATGTTGGAAGCAAAGAGTTACGTTGCCAATGAAATGAAGTATAAGGCTTTTGCCGATTTTTTAAAGAATAATGGAATCAATGTGTCTTTGTTGATGATATAAAAAACTTATGAACAGAACTTATACAGACGTGATAAAATTTATAAGTGCCATTGCAATTTTTGTGCATCACTTTTACTTGAAGAATCCAGCTGTAACTAGCCTCGGCTTTGTTGCATGCGGAGTTTTCTTTTTCTTCTCCGCTTATGGCATATCGAAATCTTTACAGCATAATCCAATTCGATTTGGTATTTTCTGCAAGAAAAGATTGTTGAAAATCTATATGCCGCTTCTATTAGTCAACCTTATTACATTGTTATTGGTAAGTCCGATATGTAATGATGGCAACTTTGGTATTCCAATCTTTCATGTATTTTGCGACAATATAATATTTTTGCAAGAGTACAGTATTCTGGATGTAATACAGTATTTGATGGGATGGAAGAAAATGGATTCGGTGACATGGTTCTTGGATGTTCTGCTCGTATCCTATATTCTCATTTGGGGTATTAATCAATTGAAAGGCTCAAGATCAAAGAATATAGCCACTATAGCTTCTTATGGCGTATATATAATCTGCTGTGCAATATTTACCCCCCCCATATGGTATATGGTTGATGTAGTGGGCGTTATGCTTGGATTGCTTGTCGCTTTCAACGAAAAATTTTTTATTGCAATGTTTTGTAATAAAAGCTGGTTGAGCTGGTCGATGGGAGTGGCAACTATAGTGTTGCTATTTTTATTGTATTTCTTGCATGATCACTTACTGGGGCGTTATGCAAAACCTTTGTGGTTGCTTGCTACGGTACTTTCGGTCTTGCTGGTGATGCAGGGAGCGTATCAATCCAAGTTGGGTTGTCATAAGATCGTAACGATTCTTGCAGGTATGTCCTATTTCATATATCTCATACATGTAAAAGTCGCTAACATGGTAAATCTTGCGATTGGACAATCTTCCTTTTTGCTAAGTTTACTATTGATAATGATGACCTCGTATGTGTTGTATATTTTAAATTTAAAAATATTTAGACGTAAATAATGAAACAAAAACGATTACAGGCATTGGACTTGATAAAAATATTGGCGATGTTTATGGTCATGACATTACATACATGCATGCATAAGATGAGTGACCCAATAGCTTTTGTCGTCTATTTCCTTTCTGCCATAGCGATTCCGCTGTTTTTTATGGTGAGTGGATATTTGCAAGGCAATAGAAGTGTAGATGCTCGCTATATATTAAGAAAAACAGGCAGAATTCTAAAATTTTGCTTCATCATAACTACAGGGCTATTCCTCATACAGGGTGTGTTGTATCATGCAGATCCCATCAGTAATTATTGGTATAGTTTCCCTGGCTGTTTTCTGCAAGATGGATATTGCGGTCAATTATGGTTTCTGGGAGCCATGTGCATTATATATGTGCTACTACCAACTCTGATCTGGGGGGGCAACATTGGACATACTTTTATGAAAAGATATTTATTCTGTTGGTAAGTATTTCCTCTGTTGTTTTCATTCTTAACATAACGTGTGGAATTGAACATGGCATACCGCAAGTTTTTAGGATATACAATAGTTTGATGTATTTTATTGCTGGTGCGTTGGTGAGGAAGTATGAGGACAGACTAAAAATGCTTATAGCTAATGGATTGTTCTTAATTGTTTCGACAATTATGTTCTTATTTCTAACCTTCAGTTTAAGAAACAGCATGGGGTATCCTGCGTTTGCAGATAGAATGTTCGGTTCTGTAAACTGTATGCTGTATGCAGGAATCCTTTTCGTTTATATAGCTAGCAAAAAAGTAAATTGCAAATGGATAGGACTTATGTCAGATATCTTTCTCCCATGTTATGTCATTCATTTCATTGTAATAGGTCATGTCCTAAATTTTATTCAACGGATAGGACTTGATTCTCAATGGTATTCAATAATAATAGAATTAGTTATCGTGTATTCTCTATCTTGTCTGATAAGTTTGGCGTTGATGAGAATACCATACATAAATAAAATTTTCAGAATATGAACAATTATGACTATCTGATAGTTGGCTCTGGTCTCTTCGGAGCCACATTCGCCCATCTTGCCCACAAGCAGGGCAAGAAGTGCTTGGTGATAGACAAGCGACCTCACTTGGGTGGCAACATCTATTGTGAGAACATCGAGGGCATCAACGTGCATAAGTATGGCGCACATATCTTCCATACCTCCAATAAAAAGGTGTGGGACTTCGTGAACTCTATCGTAGAGTTTAACCGCTATACAAATTCACCAGTGGCTAACTACAAGGGAAAGCTCTATAACTTGCCTTTCAATATGAATACATTCTATCAGATGTGGGGCGTGACAACTCCAGGGGAGGCGCAAGTTAAGATTGATGAGCAGAAAGCAGAAGCCGTTGCACGCATGAAAGCTGATGGAGTAACAGAACCTCGTAACTTGGAGGAACAGGCTCAGGTATTGATTGGTAAGGATATATACGAAAAACTTATCAAGGGCTATACAGAAAAGCAGTGGGGAAGAATGTGTACTGAACTTCCTGCATTCATAATCAAGCGTCTTCCTGTTCGTCTTATCTTTGATAATAACTATTTCAATGATAAATATCAGGGCATCCCTGTTGGAGGTTATAATAAACTGATTGATGGTTTGCTTGAAGGAATAGAGACAAAGACGAATGTTGATTTCTTTGAAAACCGCTCTTATTGGGAGGGTATCGCTGACAAGATAGTGTTCACTGGTAAGATAGACGAATTCTATAATTACCAGTTTGGCAAGCTCAACTATCGTACTGTTCGTTTCGAGACTGAGGTCATAGACAAGCCAAATTATCAGGGTAATGCAGTTGTGAATTATACCGAGCGCGAGATACCTTACACACGTGTAATTGAGCACAAGCATTTCGAGATGTTTGGGCAGGAGGTATATGATAACCCTAAAACGGTTATCTCGAAGGAGTATTCTACGGAGTGGAAGGATGGCATGGAACCATATTATCCTGTGAATGACGAAGTGAACTCTGTCCTTTATGCTAAGTACAAGGCTTTGGCTGACAAGGAAGATAAAGTTATTTTTGGTGGACGTTTGGCAGAATACAAGTATTACGATATGGCACCGATTATAGAGAAAGTGATGGTGAGTTTTTCGGAAAAATAACAAAAGCCCCGGTCTCAGTTCACGTCTTTGTGCTAGATTGTACTAAAGAGATAATTGCAGCGGTTAGAAGTGCATGGTATCAATAATGATGGTTTGGACAAATACATCAGCAAGTGCCAAGAGTATCAAGGCTGTTTATGGTACTTTCAGATCAATTGAATAAAAGCATTTCGAGCTGTTCGGTCAAGAGAGTTATATATATAGGCAAGGGATTTGCTTAGAGTTTATTTTTATGAGCTACTTTTTTGCTCTTAGCAATGAACTTGCCTTTTTTAAAAGAATATATCAAATTATGGAACAAAAAATAATAGCAGTGGTTGTTACGTTTAATCGTCTGACTTTATTAAAGCGTGCAATTGAATTTATTCAAAAGCAGACTTTGTCAGTATGTGAGATAATTATTGTTAACAATGGAAGTACTGATGGCACCACTGAGTGGTTGGCAAGTCAAGAAAGTTTAACAGTTGTAAACCAAGATAATGTTGGTGGAGCTGGTGGTTTTTATACAGGTATTAAAGTTGCATATGAGCACGATGCTGATTGGATTTGGTGTATGGATGATGATGTCTATCCATCAGAAAAATGTCTAGAAACATTATATTCATATTCTCAACGTTATTCAAATATCGGCATAATATGCCCTCGACGAATTCAAGCAGGTGAAGTAGTTTATGGAGAGACATTGAAATTTAATCTTTCAAATCCATTTCGACCATTGAACAGATTTTTAAAATCTAAAGATATTGGGAAGCATGAATTAGTGAAAATTGAGGGTATGGCTTTTGAGGGACCTTTAGTGTCACGTGCAGTAGTTGATGCAATAGGATTCCCTAATAAAGATTTATTTATCTTTTTTGATGACTCCGATTATTCATACAGAGCTACTCTGGCTGGGTTTGATGTTATGTATTGTAAAAATGCGATACTTAACAAAGAGTTATTCCCCAAGAAGATATTAAAATCTGGGGAGTATCGAAATAATTGGAGAGTATGTTATAATATCAGGAATGCTGCTTATTTTAGCAGAAAATACGGGAAAAATTCTCTTTATAAATATATAGGGGAACTTGGAACATTAATCTACATATTGATTGCCATACTTAATAGCTTGCTATTCAATAAAAGAAAATATAAGATAAGTGAAGTATTTGATATATCAAAAGCTTATTTAAATGGAAAAAGCAAAAAGTTAGGAATTATATAATTATAGTGTTTATGGTATACGATATAATTTATTTCTTCTTGGCATTGTTAGCTGCAATTAGTTATTTAAGGAATAAAAACAAGTCATTTCTGATATTATTGTTCACAATTCTGTCTAATTGTTGGGGGATACTTCCTACAGGACATATAAAAACTTACGACTGGATATTAGTAGTTACATGTTTATCTCTCACAATAGGGTTTTGCAAATCAAAAGTTTTCTTCAGAATAAAAAACGATCCATTGGGGAAAATGGTATTGTTTTTATTGAATTATGTTTTTATTTCTGCAGTATTAACGGCAATAAGAGGAGTTGAATCATTAGGCTCTGCCTTGTTGGTTTTACGCTTTGATTTGTTCTATTTGTTCTATTTTGTTTTTAGAAGAATACCTTTAAAAGATTTAAAATTATCAGTAAAACCTTTAATAATATTATCGTTAATAAATGGTTTGGTATATTATTTACAGTATTGTGGCATATTTATAATGGCTAATTCGGATGTCGTATCTGATTTAGATGAGAATCGTTATAATAATATTCCAATTTTGACTTTGGCAATATTCTTTTTCTTTTTCCTTTTGAAAAGAAAAGGGAAAGAAAAAATTTTAGCTTTAATGTTTTTCGGTGGCATTATCATCGGTAGCCAAAATCGAGCAATGATATTAGCAGTTGCATTTGCTGTTGTGGTCTATCTTATATTAAACTATAAAAAAGGTTTTATAGAAAAGAAAACAATTATAACGCTCGTAGTTGTTGGCATATTATCATCGGGTGTGTTGGCCTATAGGTTTTCTCAAGAGGGAAGTACTGGTAAAGGTTTAAAATCTGAAATAGAGTTGGCTTATTCCATATATCAAACTGGTAGTTATAAGTTGTATGACAATCAAATGATGAATTCTGAAGGAACTTTTGCTTTTCGTATGGCAATGATTTTTGAACGTGTTGATTATTTGGTTAAACGCCCGTTTTCGTTATTGATAGGTGCTGGTTGTTATCATGAAAAATCTTTATCTACAAAAAGATTACCTTTTATTTTAGGTAGTAGAGGTGAAGATGGAATTCAGAAAGTTGATACTACAGATGTGGCATTATTGTCTCATTTTTTTAGATATGGTTTACTTTATGTTACCATATATTGGATTTTCATTTTAAAGACTATAAAAATATCTTATAAAAACAATTCTATTGAATCACAGGTTTATTTTTTGCTATTATTATGTTATATAGCATGGGCTATATGTGGAGATGTTTTTCATTCTGCCCAAAATTTTATGCTTCCTTTGTGTTTGATGACTTATTTGCAAAAAAGACAAATCTTGAGAAATAAAAATTGTGGCGAATATCATATAAAAAATATTTAATAGAAATTAGCTATGGTCAATAATTCAATCCCTAAAATTATACATTATTGCTGGTTTGGTGGTAATCCCCTTCCAGAGTTAGCGGTTCGATGTATAGAGTCATGGAAAAAATATTTTCCAGACCATGAAATAAAAGAATGGAATGAAACAAATTTTGATGTAAATATTATCCCTTATACAGCACAAGCTTATAAAGCGAAGAAATACGCATTTGTAAGCGATTATGCTAGATTTTGGATACTATACAAATATGGTGGATTATATTTTGATACCGATGTTGAGGTAGTTAAAAATATGGATGACATCATTTCTAAGGGTTCCTTTATGGGCTGTGAAAATTGGGCGCAGCCTGGTGCAACGCCAGCGCAGCTTGGCGTTGCACCAGGCCTTGGCCTAGGGGTAAACCCAGGCCAAGGCCTGATAGGGGAAATCCTTGATTATTATAAAACATTATCATTCCTTGATAAGAACGGAAAGCCAAATTTAGAAACAATTGTAGAAATAACGACAAAATTGTTATGTAAATATGGTTTGCAGAATGTAAATGAGATTCAGAATGTTCGTGGAGTAAATATTTACCCAAAAGATTATTTCTGTCCAATTGATATGATTACAGAAAAGTTAAAGATAAGCAGCCGTACAGTTTCCATTCATTGGTATATGGGGTCATGGGTGGAACATAGACAATGGAGAAATATAAGATCTTTTTTAAGAAAGATTCTTCCAGAACATTTATTTTTAGCTTATAATAAATTAAAAAAGAAACTACGCCATGCCCAAAATTAAAGTTTGTTATGTAATATCTTCCTTGAGTAATCAAGGACCTCCAAATGTTTTGTATAACATTATCAAGTATATGGATTTCTCTAAATTTGAGATTTCTATAATAACTATGGTAGAAGAGCAAAAAATATCCAGAATAGATGAATTTATTACTCTACCTATTAAAGTTGTACAGATGTCTCCAGATAGGACATTAAATCCTATTGCAATGTTCAAAGCTCTAAAAAAAGCTGTAGAGCAGATTAATCCGGATATTCTTCATACGCATTGTCCACGTTCTATGTTCTTGGTTCCATTTTTACCAAAGAAGTATAAGAAGATGGAGACTGTCCATATTTACCCTGGAATTCAGCAGAAGGTAATGTATGGTAAACTGAAGGGACAAGTAGTGATTTGGCTGAGTAATTTCTTCACAAAGAAAATGGATGAGCCAATTGCCTGTTCTGAAAGTGTAGCTCAAAGTTATTGGGATGAGCAACACTTTCGAATGAAAGCGATTCCTAACGGCTGTTCATTACCTCTTTGGCATACGGATTATAACCAAAAAGAAAGTCTTAGAAAGCAATTCGGACTTAAAAAAGGCGTAAAGTATTTCATATTTATTGGTCGTTTTTCCAATGAGAAACATCCTGAAATGATTATTCGTGCTTTTGAGCAAATGAATAATCCTAATCTTGGTGTTATATTATTGGGTAATGGTGATTTATATGATGATTTGAAAAAACATGAGTCAGAGAATATTCTTCTCCCTGGTTTCAAGAGTAATGTTTATGACTATCTGATAGCTTGTGATTATTATATATCTGCTTCAGATGTTGAAGGATTAGCTAATACTTTGCTTGAAAGTATGACAGTTGGATTACCTTGTGTCTTGTCTGATATTCCTTCTCACAAGGAAGTTATAAATAAGACAGTGCAACCAATGGGATATACTTTTAATAACACGAATATGGAGTCTTTGTTAAATGCTATTCGAAATGTATTAAAACTTAATGTAGAATCAACAGCAAAGTCTATCCGTGAAGTATTTGAACATAACTATACTGCTAAACACATGTCTGAACAGTATCAAGAAGAATATTTAAAGATAATGGGGAAATAATAATGAAACGTTCTTTATCTGTAGATATAGCAAAAGGAATCTCTATTATAGCTATAGTATTGGGACATATCAATTTCTTATATCCTGTTGGGCAATTAGTAAATACTAAAGATTTGTTTATCTATCTTTGGCATGTTGCCGTATTCTTCTTGTTAGCAGGTTTCTTCATAAAGGAAGAGCAGCTTGTTCAACCTATGTTTTGGTTTAAGAAGAAAATCTCATCGCTTTATTTGAAGATTCTGTATTTCTATGTGCCTGCAGTGTTATTGCATAATGTGTTGATAAAGATAGGGTGGTATTCCTTAGAGTCCACTAATCCAGTAATCAATACTTATTCAATGATAGATTTCGCTAGGCAAACTGTATTTGCTATCTGTTTGGGTGGAAGGGAACCAATCGTTGGTGCAATGTGGTTTGTGTATGTGCTTTTCATGGCTCTGATAGGTTTATCTATTGTTTCCTGGGCAATCAAGAAGATTGCAAAGAATGATAGACAATATGAATGGATGAGATTCATTGCATTATTGACAATGTGTATGGTAGCAGGTATTCTAAGTAATAAGTATGGTTTGACCATCCGTCGATTTAGTAATACATTTACTGCAATGCTGTTGATATATGTTGGCAGAATAATGTATCAGAAGATAAAATTGTCTTTTGATAATGGGTATTTGGCAATTGTATGTGGATTGGTGGCTTTCGAAGTTGCCTGTATGCTTGGCGGTGTGGCTCTGAATGGTAATGAATATAAGGATATTCTTCAACTGATAGTTGCTGCACCAGCCGTGCTATATATAATAATGTATATAGGTAAGCACATTGAGACTAACGTTATAGGTAAGGCTATTGCATATGTTGGAAAGGACTCTTTCTATGTCATGGCTTTGCACTTTGTTGGCTTTAAAATTTGTACTTTAGCATTGCAAGGTATAGGTATGGGGGGGGCAAATCTTAGTGATTTGACACCATGTGTTGGTGGTAATATTCTATTACTTTTTGTGTACGCATTCTTTGGCGTAGGATTCCCATTATTGTTTATGTGGGGATTCAGAAAAATAATAAATCTATTCCAGTAATAGATTATAAACATTCGTATTTACAATGAATAGCAATTATTTTTATAGTAACGTAATGCAATCTTCCAGAAACAAAGCGTTTCTGGAAGATATGCAGGCTCTTGCTGATTCTATAAAACAGCAGATTTATGTCTTGTCTGGACCTCTTATTGATGAAAAATATCAATATAATGATGAGTCCTTAATGATTGTTCTTTCTTCAAAAAAGAAAATTGCCTTTGTTACAACCAAAAAAGTTGATGACAATTTTGAAGATTTGTGTGAAGATATTATAGAGGACATAGGCTCTGTTAGCGATAAATATGGCTATAAAGAGAAAATAGGTCGCCCACGAAAATGGAAGACTAAACTCACTGCAATCTATTCAACTAATGATATAGTAGATATAAAAGAATGGTTTGGTAATGAGTTAGCCGTTAAAGATTCAGAAGATTATAGAACTTTAGATTTACTGGTATCTCTTTTCATAGGTAGTATTAATGATGTAAAGAATATAACAACAGAAGAGCCTGACAATCTGTTAGACAAGGTAAAACATAAAATACAGTTGTTTGATGGTCAACAGACTCGTTTTATTTACGAGGAACTAGAGGCAGAAGGGAAGCGAATTACTATTCAAGGATTGTCTGGAACTGGAAAGACAGAACTCTTAATGCACAAGCTGAAAGATCTGTATGTTAAGAATAAGGATGCTGTTTTTGGTTTTACTTGTTTCAATAAAATATTGGCCAGAAAATTGAGAGAACGAATTCCTGAGTTTTTTAATTTCATGAAGGTTGAACAGCAGATTGATTGGAATCGTTTACTTTGTGTCAGCGCTTGGGGAAGTTATGGCAATGAGTATTCTGGTATTTATAGATATATCTGTAGTTTCTATGAGATTAGTTTCTATAGCTTGCGTGAATGTGGTACCTTTGATTCTGCTTGCCAAAAGGCTGTAGAGCAAGTACGTGAAAAGATTAAAAGTTATGGCTATGCATTTACTTATATGTTCGTAGATGAAAGTCAGGATTTTAAGGAATCTTTTTTCAATCTATGTGAGTTGGTTACAGAAAAGAAATGCTTCATTGCTGGTGATATATTTCAATCAATTTTTGAGGAGAAGAAAAAAGATGTGATACCTCCTAATTTTTTGTTAAGCAAATGTTATCGTACAGACCCAAAGACTCTTATGTTTGCTCAAGCATTGGGAATGGGCTTGTTTGAAAAAGAAAAGCTATGGTGGCTAGATAAAGAACAATGGGAACAATGTGGTTATCAAGTAAAAATAGAAGGAAGTCAATATACGCTGACTCGTGAACCTCTGAGGAGGTTTGAGGATGTTGATCCCAATTTCGATAGCTTAAATATTATAGGTGTGAAAAGCTTTATACCTGGAATAGTGAGGCTTATTCGTAAAATATACAATGAGTTTCCAACAGTAAAACCTGATGATATTGCCATCATTTTCCTGGATAAAGAAAAATATATTTATCAAGCAGCTGAAGATGTAGAACGTGCTTTAGGAAATGAATTAGGTATCAACTGCAATATTGCTTATGAGTCTAAAAAAACAGAAAAAGGTAAAATATTGATAAGCAACAGAAACAATATTAAGGGTTTGGAGTATCCTTTTGTTGTATGTTTAACCAATAAAATTCAGAAAAATATGAGCTATCGAAATACGATGTACACGATGCTGACTCGTTCTTTCATTCGTTCATATTTGATGTTGCCAAAGGGAGAAGGGTATGATAATGGCTTCACCAGAGAAATGTATGAAGGTGGTCAGGCTATTATGAAAGAAAAGAAGTTGGTTGTAACTGCACCTACCGAAAAAGAACAAGTACGTATTAAGGCATGGGTAAAAGCTGGTAAACAAGCTCTGTCTTTAGAGGATAGGATTAGCAATATATTTAAGGAACTGAATATTACTGATACTCATACGAAAGATACTATCAGGAAATCATTAAATGGGGTACCTATTAAGAATAATGATACCATTCTGAAACAGCTGATACAAACATTTCTTAATAGTATTGATGATGAAGGAGATTTTGCGTAAGATTGAGTCTTATGAGAACAAGAAATTCTCACAGACTCTGAAACAACATAAGGATTATACAAGGGTTTTGCTTGAAATCACTCGAAAATTGCTAAATAACAATGATAGTATTGAAGAGGTTTCTTTGTCAACTCAATCTTATTTGAAAGTCGTGATAAACAAGCAAAGTAGAATATTTGTGTATTTGTCAACAGATAAGTTTTACTCTTTTGAATATCCTTGTCAAGTGGAAGTGAATAAGTATACAAAACAGGTGCTCTCCATCTATACCACTTCTGGCATTAGATGCACTTGGGAACTTATTTCAAATGCAATATCTATTCTTGATGATGTGAAATGTGATTCTATCATTGATGTATATGAGTCAAGGGATGAGGAAGATGCCTTTATGAACATAGAGGCATATAAGCTCTTGGAATACTTTTGGGCCCACGAACCATGTTATCTTAGATATGATTATGATCCTCGTTGTAGTAATGGTGCTTTGCATCCTCTCTATCATTTGGATGTCAATATGTCTTTGAAAGGTTCTTATAAGATAGGACTCAAATCAAAACTCTCACCAGAAGAATTTGAAAATATAGTGAATAAAAGTACTGATTGCTATTATTTGCTAGAAAGACTTCCTTCTCACTTGCTTGCGTTGAAAGCTTATCAAAAAAGCAAAAAGAAAAATAAACGAAAAAAATAAAGATATGAAACAGCAATTAAATCCACCAGCAAATTGGAATGACTTCGAAGATTTATGCCATAAACTCTGGCGCTCAATTTGGGGGGATCCTAACACTCAGAAGCATGGTAGAAAAGGACAAGCACAACATGGGGTAGATATCTATGGAAAGCCGTCATATGCTAGTGGTTATCATGGTGTTCAATGCAAGGAGAAAGATCGACAATTAGCTAAAGAGCTTAAAATAGAGGAAATAGAGACAGAATCGAGTAAAGCTCAATTATTCACTCCTAAATTAGAAAGTTTCATTATTGCGACTACAGCAGCTCGTGATACCAAAATACAGGAAAAGTGTAGAATGTTATCTTCTGAAAACAAGTTTGGCTTTCCGATAAGCGTGTGGAGTTGGGATGATATATCTGATGAAATTCAATACAGACCAGAGATTTTCGAAGCTACGTACAAAAATGGGGTAGATGTTTATAATAATATAGAGCTGCATTTAAGTCCTTTGGATAGTGGAGATAAACTTATGGCATTTATGACTAGACCATGTGTCAAAGAGTTTATGTCAGAATCTACTATGTTGTATCTCTCTTGTCTCATACTTGAGTTTTACGATAATGCGTTTATACATGGAAATGCCTCCGAGGTAAAAATTCAATTGTTAGAGGGACATATACTTTCTATTACTGATAATGGCAAGATCTTTGATTCTTTTAAGGAATTACAGAATAAAGGACGGGGCGGTCACCTTACAATCTTAGAGTTTAAAGAGCTATGTGGTGATGATTGCCAAGTGAGTTATTGCTATAAGAATGGTTTTAATGTAACGACACTTGATTTTAAAAATGATTTTTTAAAGAAAGAAATCAGACCTTTGGAAATAGAATTTCCCTGTAGCTCTGATTATATTAATACGAGAAGGGAAGCTAAAGTGTCTGCTATTCAAGATATTCAACGTATAAAAAAATCGGGTAGGAAAATAAAACTTTTATTGAAAAACTATGGACCGATTAGTGGATCCATGGAATATTTAAATAGTCTTCTAACAACTGTAGGAAACAGAATAGAATCTGCATCTATTCCTAATGGTTCTGAATATCAATATGAAGAACTCCTTAAATCTTATAATATTCCATATACAGTTAGATAACGAATAATAAATTTAAAAATAATGAACGTAATTAAGACAAATATAGAGGGTGTGCTTATTATTGAGCCACGTCTCTTCCGTGATGCTCGTGGTTACTTCTTTGAGAGCTTTAGCGAACGAGAGTTTAAAGAGAAGGTTGAACCTTTAGTTGGTTATCATGTAGAGTTCTGCCAGGACAACGAGAGCATGAGCTCGTATGGTGTGATGAGAGGCTTGCATTTCCAGAGACCTCCGTTTACCCAGAGCAAGTTGGTGAGATGCGTGAAGGGTAGAGTGCTGGATGTTGCCGTGGATATCCGCAAGGGTTCTCCTACATACGGAAAGCATGTAGCAGTGGAATTGACAGAGGATAATCATCGCCAGTTCTTTATCCCTAAGGGTTTTGCTCATGGTTTTGCAGTATTGTCAGAAACTGCGGTATTCCAGTATAAGTGTGATAACTTCTATCACCCAGAGGCTGATGGTGGTATCTCTATATTGGATGAATCTCTCGGTATAGATTGGATGATTCCTACAGAACATGCTAATCTTAGTGATAAGGATACCAAACATCCTTTGCTAAAAGAATTTGATTCACCATTTACTTTCTAATTTTCCCTATGATAATAACTGCATCAATCGTGACGTATAAGACAGATCACGATGAATTAAAGAAGTGCATAGACTCTATGCGCAAGAATGGTATTGCACCTATTTATATAAGTGACAATTCGCCTAGTGATGAACTAAGAGATTTCTGCTCTCAGTTGGATGGGGTAGAGTATATCTTCAACAATGCAAATATGGGGTATGGACCAGGGCATAATGTGGCTATAAAGAAGGCACAGGAAATTCATGCCGACTATCATCTGGTTATTAATTCGGATGTATATTTTGAAGAAGGTGTCATCTCGAAGATTACAGAGTATATGGAAGCAAACAAGGATGTGGCTCAGCTTCAGCCGATGCTTCGTTATCCTGATGGTCGCCTGCAGTTGACCACCCGTTTGTTGCCAACTCCTTTCGACCTTATCTTCCGCAGATTTATGCCAAAGAAGCTGGGCGAGAAAATGAACTATCGTTATACATTGGAATTTTGGGATCACAAGACTCCTGCAAACATACCATATCATCAGGGAAGTTTCATGTTCTTCCGCTTGTCTGCATTCGATAAGGTGGGCTTGTTTGATGAGCGATACTTCATGTATCCTGAGGATATTGATATTACCCGTAGAATGCATAAGTATTATCGCACGATGTACTGGCCTATGGTTTCTGTGGTTCATGCGCATAGGGCTGCATCTTATAAGAGTAAGAAAATGCTGAAGATTCACATGGAGAATATGGTGAAGTACTTCAATAAATGGGGCTGGTTCTTTGATAAGGAACGTTCTGAATGGAACAAGAAACTGTTGAAAGAACTGGGATACCAAAAATAATGTTGAATGTTAAGTGTTAAATGTTGATTTTTTAAGATTAATAAATAATGGAAACTCCAAAGATTTCTATCATTACCGTAGGAATGAATCATCTGAATTATCTCAAGGATTTATTGCCATCGGTATATAATAATACCCCCCCATATCTCAAAATGTAGCTGATTGGGTGGAAATGATATATGTGGATAATTGTTCAACAGATGGCTCTGTAGAGTTCATTCGAAAGAATTATCCACAAGTAACTATCATTCAAAACCAAGAGGCATTGGGATTTGGAGAAAATAATAACAAGGGTGTGCTTGCTGCTCATGGTGAATACATAGCTGTTATCAATCCAGATATCATAATCAAGGGGGATGCTTTATGCCAAATGCTAACATTTATGCAGAAGAATCCTGAAGTTGGTATTATCGTGCCACAACTTTTAAATCCTGATGGTTCCTTGCAAAGAAGTGTTAGGAGATACATTGATGTGAAAAGTCTTGTTTCAAGAGGAATGACCAAAGGAAAGGATAGCGCAAACAACGAGAAGGTTAATCGTTATCTTTGTAAAGACTTGGATTGCTCTAAGACGCAGGAGGTGGATTGGGCTATAGGGGCTGCTCTGTTTATGAAGAGAGAGCTTTATGCAGAATTAGGAGGCTTTGATACAGACTATTTCCTTTATATGGAAGATGAAGATATCTGTTTAAGGTCGTGGAAATTAAGACGACCAGTAGTATATCTGCCTACGGCTCAAATGATTCATAATCATCTGAGGGCTAGTTCTAAAATAGGCAAGAAGATGTTTATCCATATGAAGAGTATGATGACTTTCTTTAGAAAACATGGCTTATCCCCTAAGCGTTTCTAAAAACTCTTGTTCATAATATATATCAAAAAACGGTGCTTCTTTGTTTTAAATGATTCTTATAAGTCTTCGGAGAATCTGCAAAATAACAAGAAGCAATGAACTATATTATCACTGGCGGTACTGGTTTCATCGGTACCCATCTTACAAATTTGATTAAGGAGCGTTATCCTAACGCCCAAGTATATAACCTCGATATCGTTAAGCCTGGTACTCCTAATCCGGTAGTGAAGGATTACAAGCCAGCTTTGCGTGATGGTCAGAAGTTGCAGTCAACTTTCATCGAGTATGACATCCGCAAGCCTATCGAGAACTTGCCATTTACACCTACTGAGGATGATGTCATCTTCAACTTTGCCGCTGTGCATCGTACTCCTGGACATGAGGATCATGAGTATTTTGAGACGAATATCCGTGGTGCAGAGAATGTGGTGGCTTTTGCTGAGAAGTGGAATATCAAGAAGATTGTGTTTACTTCTAGTATAGCACCATACGGTGCTGCTGAGGAACTGAAGAAGGAGACAACTTTGCCTACTCCTAATACTGCATACGGTATCTCTAAGTTGGTGGCAGAGAAGATTCATGAGAAGTGGCAGAATGGCGATGCGGCTCATCGTCAGCTCACTATCGTTCGTCCTGGTGTGGTATTCGGAAAGGGTGAGAATGGTAACTTCACCAGATTGTATTGGGCTATCCGTGGTCATAAGTTTGCTTACCCTGGCAGAAAGGATACCATCAAGGCTTGTATCTATGTAAAGGAGTTGGTTCGCTTCATGCTGTATCGCTTGGAACATCATGAACATGGTGTTGAGTTGTATAACTGTTGCTTCGAACCTGCTTATACTATTCAACATATTGTTGAGGCTATGAAGAAGGTAACTGGATTGACTCAGTTTGTGCCTGATATTCCTAACTGGGTTATCATGCCTATGGCAAGAGCTGCCATGCTTCTTGGTTCGCCAATGGGTATCTGTCCTGCGAGAGTGAAGAAACTCCAGATTTCTACTAATATCTGTGGTGAGAAGTTGAAGAACTGCGGTTATCAGTTTAAGTGGAGCTTCGAGGAAGCTCTTGCTGACTGGTTCGAGGATAATGACAGGAAATATCTGAAATAAGAAATGATAAAAACATCAGTAATCTTTTTGTTCTTAAATTATTGCCTTGGCAAGAAGGTGGATATGAGTATGGTCGTCGCCAAAATAGATTGGCGACAACTATACACCTTTGCTTCTAGGCAAGCTCTTCTTGGCTTTTGTTTTGATGTTATCGAGAGATTGACGAAAGAATTTTCTGAAGAGCTAAAGCAAAATCCTATGGGAAGGGATTTGCTGATGACTTGGATGGGAGCGGCACAACAAATTCGTCGACAGAACATGAAGGTGAATGCTGTGGCGGGTAAACTCTATTCAAAGTTTAGAGAAGATGGATTGCGATGCTGCATCTTGAAAGGACAAGGGAATGCCTTGATGTATCCGAATCCTTATTCCCGTACTCCTGGGGATATTGATGTATGGGTGAATGCTAGCAGAGAATATCTAACAGAATATGCTAAGCGTCATTTTAATCTAGAGGATGATATAAGGTTTCATCATCTTGAAACAACAATGGATGGTGTACCTGTAGAGTTGCATTTCTTTCCTTGCTCTATGAATAATCCTATCTATCATGCTAGATTGCAGAAATGGTTTCGAAGGAATGCGGATCTGCAATGCTCGCATATTGTGGGGTTGCCCGATGGGGCAGGGGATATTGCTATACCAACGACGGCATTTAATGTTGTTTATCAGCTGACGCATCTATATCACCATTTCTTCGATGAAGGAATTGGAATGAGGCAAATCATTGACTACTACTATATAGTGAATAATGATGAGTTATTAGTGATTAGGGATACATTGCAGAAAGAATTGAAGCATCTTGGATTGTGGAAGTTCGCAGGGGCTGTGATGTATGTGCTGCATGAGGCATTGGGATTATCAGAGGAGAAGATGATTGCTCCGATGGATGAAAAGCGAGGAAAGTTGCTGCTAGCAGAGATACTGAATGGTGGCAACTTCGGACAGCACTTTACCAAGTATGGGCATTTCACGCAACAAGGAATGGCGAAGAAATATTTCCTGAAGATATGGAGAAATATGCATTTCGTAAGATATTATCCTGTAGAAGCACTAAGTGAGCCTATCTTTAGAACATGGCACTTCTTTTGGAGGATGAAGAATAAAAAATAACGATATATCGGGCGAATGGCTCCTTATCTCCTTTTTAATGAAGCTGCTTTTTTGTGAAAGAATTTAGTAGCCGATTCTTAGAAAAAGAAACTTTAAAATAATATACGTATGACAGCATTAGTATCAGTAATGAATAAGCACGCTGTTGTAATAGCGGCAGATAGTGCAATAACTGTAACAACTCCCTATGGGCATAAGGTTATAAATAGTGCAAACAAAGTTTTTGCTCTATCTAAGTATCACCCTGTTGGAATCATGTTTTGTGGTAATGCTAATTTTATGAGTACTCCTATAGAGGTTATTGTAAAATTGTATAGAAAGCAATTGAAAGATAGATGTTTTGCAACGATTTCTGAATATTTATCTGATTTTCTAGGGTTTATTAAGAATAACCATTATTTTTGTTCTGCAGAAATGCAAAATGCAAATATGGAGAACGAGATAGAAAATTTCTATACGCTGATCCTTAAGATAGCAGCAAATACTGCAAATGAAAAGAAAAGTTTATTTCTAAACGAATTTATTCTGCAGCTAAATAGTATTGTTGTGAATTCTTGTGAGAATTGTACTTCATTTCAGAATTTTCCAGAAAAAAACTTCGTTCAATCCATCAAGGGACATTGCGCAAAAATAATAGCTAAACATGAAAATGTATTTGGAGATAATGCTCCTCTGAAAAGACTCTTTATTAAGGCTTTTGCTAAATTTGTAGCTCATGGGAATAGTATTTTCGCTAATGAAACACAGATTGTAGTTGTAGGGTATGGGGATAAAGAAATATTTCCTTCTCTTCGTTCTGTGTGTTTATATTGGGGATTTTATGAATATTTTCGTTATAACAGTTATATTTCAGCTGGTATTACAGAAGATAATTCTGCATCAATTTGTAGATTTGGGCAAACTGATATAATCAATACTTTCATAAATGGAATCAATGACAACCTGAAAAAAGCTTTATATGATATTTTTGGAAATTTTACTTCTCAATTGAAAAATCTGATGATAAATAATGTTGATACTCAATACTCTAAAGATATTATAAATTCGGCAATTGATGAAGGTAAACTGGTTGCTACATTGGGTGCAACATTGGATAATATCATTAGAGAAACGTCAATAGCGCCTTTGATGAGTTCTTTAGGCATATTAGACAAAGAAGATATGGCAGAACTTGTTGAAAGTTTAATTTCTATTACTCACTTGAATCGGCGTATTACTATGTCTGAAGAGGGAGTCGGTGGTCCTATTGATGTTGCCATTATATCTAAAGGGGATGGTTTTGTATGGAAAAAACGTAAGCACTATTTCAAACCAGAGTTAAACCAAATGTTTTTTGATAATTATTTTAGGAGTTAAAGGTATGGTTAATATTTTGAATCTTGCTGAAGTTCAAGAACAGAAGCAAATTGATGAAATAACAAAATGTATTGTTGATTCTTTAATCAATGAAGTGGAAAAAAGTCTTTCTAAAACAAAGATAGAAAGATGATCATTGCTTAATTGATTACTGGTTTCGATAAATATAAAAGTAATGACTGTCTGTTAAGGATATTACCGATTATGTAGCGGCTTGCGATGAGCAACAAAGAGTTAGATGGCTTTAGTGACTTAAAGTTGTTGTCTGCCGGTTATCATAATGGTTGTTCAGCTTCGTAAAATGAAATGGAGATTGTTGGGGGATCGCTACTATATTAACGTTAAAAAAATCTCTAATTATAATATATCGGAAAAAAGTGAATAAAATGACTAAATTAAGAATTTTGCAACTGTCAGACATTCATAATGTTGCTTGCCCAAGAGCAATGGATGATTTTAAAACAATGCGACGAGAGTTGTTGAAAGATATCAAGGACTATTGTGAACATTATGTTTGTAACTTTGACGCTGTATTAATTTGCGGTGATATAGCTTTTAGTGGAAAAAATGATGAATATGAGAAGTCAAAGACATTTATTGATGAAATCTGTAAAAATGTAGGATGTAAGTTGTGTCAGGTCTTTGTTGTACCTGGTAATCATGATAAACTCCGTAAGGAAGGAAAACCTTCATTGCGAAAAATTCTAAACTGGGGATTAACACATCTAGATAATAGAGAAGATATGTTCAAGGTTCTGATGGAAGAAGAACCTGACATGTTATGTAATCTGTATTTTCCTTTCAGGCATTATCTTGATTTTTGCAAGAGTTTTGATAATATAGAGCCTATTATGCAAAAATGTATCAATGATAGTGATGATGAGTCCTTCCATATAGACTATGATGCAGATGAAATGTTTTGGAAAAATGAGTTGGCTCAGGATTTTCATGGTTACCAGGTTAATCTTGTAGGTTTAAACTCTGCGCTATCATGTGATGAAAATGATTGGTCTCCAGACTGGAAGCCTGAGGGACATAAGATGTATCTGTCGGTTTTTGCGCATAACAACTTAGACTTGCCAAATAATAAATCGATAAATATTCTTATGATGCATCATCCTATGTCTTTTATCGTAAAAGGGACGGAGTTACAGCGTAAATTTGATGACTTATTTGCTATTCAATTTTATGGTCATGTTCATGTAGCTGATTCTTCTCAAGCGAAAAATGGTGGAGCAGTGAGAGTGTTTTCTGGAGCAATACAACCACCTGCAGGCGCGAGCGAGGAGGACAAGAAAAAATATATACCTATCTATAATATAGTAGAATTGGATGTATCTGATCGAAATGCAAAACAATTAAGAGTGAATCTAATTGTTAATAAATGGAATGGCTATAAGTTTGGTCAAGATATAGAACATAGCCAAAAATATTCCATTGATTTACCTAAGGAAGAGAATAGATGGGAGCATGAAAATAAAGTTCCAATTTTACCTGAGGGGGTGACTGTTAGGGAGATTCGTTGTTTATATAATGATTATATGAATCATAAAAAAATTATCATCAAGATGTATGATGGATTATATGATAGCTCACAAAACGATTATTGTAATGATCGTAAATTCTTAGCTAAAGTAGATGCCGATAATAAATGGGTTGAACTTTGGCGTTTATTAAATTCATAAATAAAATAATATAATATGAATACTTTATCAGGAATCCTAAATGAATGTGGATTAGTTTGTCCATATGATGATGAACTTGTCTGTCAATTGGAAGAAATATGCAATGATTTTGTAGAATTCGTTGATTTAAAAGAATCTGAATTCGCAGATTGGGTGCAATGTTATTGTAGGGGAAACTATTCTAGCAAAGTAAGAACCTTTGTAGAAAAAATGGCACATGATAGAGAAATCAGTACAGCTGATTTCCCTGATTGTGTTTGGAATGCCCTAACATTTTATGTCATTTATATTTCTATAGGAAATAATGATGATGATGAACAAAAAGCAATTCTATCTTGCTCTCTCCAGAATCAATTGCTTTTTTACAAAGGTCATTGGGATAGTTTGAATTTTCAAGATTATCTCGTTAACTTATATTATGACTTTAGTGCCTATTTAGATGAGTATGAACAAGGTTTTGGAGAAGTCGATATGGACTTTGTTGCCGAAATCTTTGATGACACAACTACGTCTATAGACGTTGACGAAGAAATCCTAACAAAGCTTAAAGTTATGGGTAAGTATATTTGGCTATATAAATTAGAGCATTTTTGGGATAATAAAGAATTTTCTGGTGAACGTAATGCTTTCTTAAAGGTGCTTTATTTTCTTGACTATTGTTACAAAGAGATACCAAGTATATATATATATGTTAGCTTGAAGAAAATGTTGGAATTATCTGGGGTCTTGAAATCTGTCGCTAAAAAATCGTTGCGAGGCATTATCTCTGATATACTTGCCTTGGAAAAAGATTTCTTTGATGTTCCAATATCAAAATCTTCTATCATTTTGAATATGATAAATAAATCTTATATATATGAAGAGGTGTTTGTAGATGAAAAACTTTCACCAGCAGAGTTTTTTGTTTACTTGTATTATGAAGTTCTATTAGAATTAAAATTGAAGGAAAATGGAGGAGAATAATTTAGATAAGAGTCTTCTTCTTGAAGGTGATGCATCTGAAGCCGTTGTGTCTTCTATGCAGAAAACAGCACAAGTATTAGATAAACAGCCGAAAAATGACAGACGGTTTTATTGCGATGCGTTAGATGATGACAATGTTAATCAGGTTGTAAAAGACGTAGTCCCCCATGTTGTTACATTTTTAGGTTTTGCGGAATTTGGCAAATCCACATTTGTGGGATCGTTTTATCATTATCTTATGTCTAATGGTATCATAGGTGATTTTACATTTTATGATTCAGATACTTTCTCTGGTTTTGAACGTAGAACATATATTCGTAATGCTAAACTTGATGGTGTAAAACGTTCTTTACGTACTACGGAAATTGATGGTTATTATCTCTCTCTACATTTTGAAAGGGATGGGCATCATTTTCAACTTGTATTATCCGATCGTTCTGGTGAAACTTATGGAAAAAAATATGTTTCAGATGCTACAAGTATTAGTGCAGATAAGGGCTTGAAAAATAGTAGGCATTTAGTTTTCTTTATAGATTCAACGGTGTTTGTTGATAGAGAAAAAAGATTGGATTTCAATAGCCTATTTAATAAATTATTGTCTCGAATGAAATCTTCTGAGATTTTTAAAAAGGAGATGGTTATTGATGTTGTCTTTAATAAGATTGATGATATTCAAAATAAGGATGAAAATATACAGGCTGAATTTAAATCGAGGGCTGAAACTTTCAAAAAAAAATTAGAGTTAGAAAGTGGATTTAAAATCAATAGAGTTTTTGAAATATCTTCACTCAAGATTGATGATAATGAACTCTTAATTGATTTTTTCAAATATTTGGTGAACTGTTGTGATTGCAAGAAAACATATAATCCTAAAGTTGATTGGGTCGCAGAATTATTAAAGTCATAAGATATGGAAAGTAGAAAATGTATGATCGCAGGATTACCTAGTTCGGGTAAATCCACTTATATAGGTGCTCTTTGGTATAATTTATGCAATAGTAATAAAAATATGCTTATGAGTGCAGGTGAACTGCCAGTACATATTGAGTTGCTGGAAAAATTAAGTGATTTATGGCAAAAAATCCAAAAAATTGAAAGAAATAGCACTGAGCAAAATGTAGTGGACAATGTATTGATAAACTTAAAGGTTAAACAGACTGGGCAAGAAATCGCATTAAGTGTTCCTGATTTTTGGGGTGAAAAATTCTATAATATCATAGAACAAAATAATACTGACGAGATTGATGAATGGTGTAAAGAAGCAGATTCTTTGTTTTATATGGTATGGGATGTCTCAAATGGTCTCTTTTATGATGATGATAAAATAGAGAATGAATCTGAAGGAGAGAAAGATGTTCTTCCTCTTGAAACCAAGACAATGTCGTCTTCAGCCATAAATATTATGGTCTTAAAATATTTATTTAGTCATAAAAAATTTAAACGGTTGGTATTAGCCGTAACTCGTTGGGATGATGTGACAAATAATGGAGATGATCCTGAAAATCCAGAGGTATGGTTAAAAAGTAAATCTCCTGCTTTGTATAATTTTGTTAAGCATAATTATCCAGATGCTCTTATTATTGGCTTAAGTGCGCAAGGTTGCGATTATAAAAACAAGAATTGGAACAGGGATGATATGCTTGAAAAAACAGAAAACGGTGTTCGTGCCTTTGTAAATGATACAAATGGTATATATTATGATTTGTCTAAGCCATTGAATTACTTGTTGCAATGAAAATACTGTTAGAACAGACTCTTCACGGTTATTATAAGGGACATGGATTGATTGCTACCTCTATATCTAATTTGAATCAGGAGGATGCTTCGCTAATGGCAACCCTTAGTGATTGGACTGGTTATCGTGGTTCTGAGGATGAAGATGATAATTATCTCACGATCTATCCTTTATCTTCAGGTAATTATATGGCTTTTGCTAAAACATGGTATGCCAAGGAAATGGAGAGACCAGGTTGTGTTTGGACTCATACTTTGTTGGTACCAATTGAGTGTTTCACGGGAAAATTCGATATTAGAAACTTATTGAAATTCTTTAGGAGACCCGTGAAAGACCAATATGCGATGTATACGGAAGCCTTGATTATTGATACCGAGGAGGTTTATAACTATAATGGGGATTCTATTTTTTCTAAAATAGACAAGATTGCTTTTCTGTTTATCTTCTCTGTGTTTTTGGGTGGATTTAGAGGCGCTTCTTTCGGAATTAATCGAAGTCAAAATGAGTTACAGATATTATTGCTATCTCTATTGCAGTATCTTCCTTTAAATATTCTTTTGGAAACTTCTGTTAGTAGCGGTTCTGAAACTATAAGAAAGATAAATAAAAAAAGTTTTTCGTTACAATTTATCATGGGTGGAAATACCGAAACTTTGGAAAGTGGTAATTGGAGAAGTGAACTTGAAGAGGATAACTTTACCAGAGGTTTGCAGTATCTTTATGAAGTTGCATGTAAGATGCATGATAATACTTCTTATTTGATACATCTATTTGATAAAGACATTGAAAAAAGCATTATTAAGTTTGAGAGTGTTATCAATTTGTTTAAATTGCTGGATTATGCTGTAGATAAAAATAAGAAAACTCCCCCTTATAGCGATGTCCTGGCTTATATCTTTGGTGCCTTTCCGAAGGGAGATGAAGGAAAAATTGTTAAAAGCAATTTTCTTAGTAAAAAAATTACGGATTATTTCTGTACAGATTCTGAATGTCTTAAGGAAATCTCCTTGCGTAATATTGATGAAGAAGATTGGAAGTTTGTCGATGTAGAGCAAAGGCTTCCGCATTTAAATACTTCAGATTTGTTAATTTTGTCTTCCAATCTAATTTCGCATGATAGTATATCTAAGACTCCATCGAAAATACTCTTATATGCATTTGAGTATTTAGATGCAGCGCAAATTAGTGCTATTGTTGAGATGAAATGGGACCTGCTGAAACATTTAATTATAGGAAATGACTCTTATATTACAAAAGAATACTGGTTGTGGTTAAGTCCAAAACACTTCTGTGAATACTTCCACACATTGCCAATTGAACTTGCACAAAGATTGAGGCAATGGGATATGCTGTTACTATCTGTCTTGCGTAATGAAGCACAGATTGGAAGTGCTTGGGCAAATGAAATCTTCAAGCATGTAGACTCTGTTGTCAATATTGTTTTTGATTACTTAAATAAAGAAGAACGATTGTATATAGATGAAAGTCTATTGAAGGGCTGTTTGTTGAAAACAAATGACTGCCTTGATTGGATGACAGCTCAAACAGATGGCGTAAAGAATGAATTCTTGCTTGATGCTTTGACATCTTATATTAATCCTTCTTGGAAGCAAGTTCGTGAATATCCTAATTCCTATTGGAAATGTCTTATAAATAGCAATAGTAAAAGACCAAGTTTTTTAAGCTTTACTTTTATGCTAGCTTTTCAACTATCGGGTTCATATTGCTTATGTTTCTTAAAAAAATCATTTGATGAGATTTATATGTTATTGAGTAATAGTGCATTTCCTGATAGCGACTGGAATAGAATCCTTGTCTATGAGTATAAATTCAAGTTTATTAGACAATGGGACAAATGTCAGCGTTTATGCTTGATGGTTATCTTTCATTTGTATAAGAATGGTTTTAAGAAGGATGTCATTAAAAGTATTTCTGACGATAAGAAAATTCGAGAACGCTTATTAAAATATTGGAAGAAAATTGATGATACTAAATAAGTATTTTTAAGGTATGTGCTTACTGCGTAGCTAATTTGTTGTATATTCCATTACAGCGGAAGGTATTAACACTTTAAGTATTTATCTTTGCATCAGAAATCATAAATATTTTGATATCGAAAAGAGTGTTGTTATTTATGCTGTAGCTCTTACGCTGTTTATGCAGAGCAAGAGTGCAAGGTTACTATTTGCACTTCGATTATCAATAAAAAATAATAATGGCAAAAAAAGTTTTTGTAAGCGGGTGTTATGACCTGCTACATTCCGGTCATGTGGAGTTTTTCCAGCAGGCATCACAGTATGGTGACCTTATGTAAGCATGTACCATCCGGGATGGGCGATTACCATCTCGCTGGAACCGACCTTTGAGGTGCGCGACCGCTGCGGTCTGTCTACCTCTACCCGTAAGATGATTCAGAAGATATGGCCGGTGAAGTTGCCGAAGATGGATCCGGAGATGCTCGCCCGACTGGTATTCTGCTTTGAGAACAATCCGGAGCGTCACGATGGTATCATCTCGGGTGCCCAGGATTCTATCGGTATCTGTGTTCCCGGTCTGGTGCGTCATTATTATGACAACAACTTCTGGCCGGAGAAGATTGAGAGTACGCAGGATGAGATGACTCTCCGTTTTCTGGAAGACCATCTGGTGATGATTCCGATAGAACCGAGAAGGGCAGGATGCAGTGTGGTGGAAGGTAAGGATATCACGCCTGAGAAGGTGAAGGCGCTGGCTGATGCAGCTGATGTCTGCTGGAAGGCGATTCTGGCGCACGACCTCGATGCCTTTGCGGCAGCATACAGGGCATCTTTCGAGGCCCAGATTGCGATGTTCCCGGGTATGGTGAATCCGTCTATCAACGGTGTGATAGAATCGGAGGCAAGTGTACAGCCGATGATTGACCGCTACAGCAACATGGAGGAGGTTCTGGCATGGAAGATGCCGGGAGCCGGCGGCGGTGGTTATCTGGCACTGGTAGTAAAGGACAGTCTTAAATTTGCAGAGAATCATGACGAAGCCATCCATCTTCAGATTCGAAGGGCATAACTATCTGGTGCCCTTCCTCATCATCAGCAGTCTCTTCTTCATGTGGGGATTTGCCCATGGCATCCTCGAGGTGCTGAATCCGCATTTCCAGGAGTCGTTCCATATCAGCAAGGCGATGTCGGCCTTGACGCAGGCTGCTGTCTATGGTGCCTACTTTCTGATGGCGCTGCCTGCCGGATGGATTATCCGGAAGTGGGGCTACAGGAGGGGTGTGATAACAGGACTGGTTCTCTTCGGTATCGGTGCCCTGATGTTCATACCGGGAAGCAGGATCAACAGTTTCTACTTCTTCGTTCTGTCGCTGTTTGTGATAGGCTGCGGACTTACCTGTCTGGAAACGAGTGCGAATCCTTATACTACGGTACTGGGACATCCTGACATGGCGGAGAGCAGAATCAACCTGTCGCAGTCGCTCAATGGTATCGGATGGATTGTAGGACCGCTGGTTGGCGGTCAGCTTCTGTTCTCGGGTGTCAACATTGCTATTCCTTATGCCCTGGTGGGTATCTTCGTGCTTACTGTGGCGCTGGTTCTGTCAAGGATCAAGTTGCCGGACCCAAGGAGAGCGCATGAGGCGGATACGAACGAGATGGTGGAGGAGAAGCCGATGCGAGTGATGGCATTCGGTTTCGGTATGCTGACCTTGTTTCTTTATGTGGCAGCCCAGACGGGTGTGAACAGTTTCTTCATCAACTATGCTGAGGAGAGTATTCATATAGAGAAGCAGACTGCCAGTCTGTATCTCGCCTTTGGCGGAATGGGTCTGTTCTTTATCGGCCGACTGGCTGGTGGTGTCATCATGAATTATATCCAGCCAAGGCTGGTGCTGCTGGTCTGTGCCATCCTCACCTTTGTTGCCACATTGATTGTGGTGATATGTAGCGGAACCTTGTCTCTCATTGCGTTTTTCGCCCTGTATCTGGGAGAGAGCATCATGTTTCCGACTATCTTCTCGCTGGCATTGAGGGATGCGGGTACAAAGACCAAGCTTGCCTCTTCATTGCTTATCATGACGATAGTGGGTGGTGCGGTTGCTCCTGTAATCATGGGGTATATTGCGGATACTACGGGCAGCATGGCGATTGCATTTCTCATACCGTTAGTATGTTATGGGGTGATTGGAGGGTATGCGTTATCGAATCGCCACATTCCTCTTTAAATAAGATTAGCTGCACTCGGCAATTTGAAAGCAAACTTTCATTGCGCTCATTTGCAAAATCTTTAGCCAAAGGGAGTTTTTTCGAAAACCTACCCGTCCTTCCTTACCCTTAAGGAAGGCTCCACCTCTCATCTCGGTCTTCTCCCCTCAGGGAAGAAGAGGGAAACCGCTCCTCCTCGTCGCTCGGAACCGCTACGCTCTAAGGTTGGCGGACCATCAAAGGCCCTCGCCATGGTTGTGCGGGATGGGACCGCCTGGGAATAGCAGTTTATAGTTTACAGTTAATAGTTTATCGTTTACAGTTGATTTTGTAGCAATTTGATGATAACTTGCAGATTTCTTTTGATTTTCTTGGTGGTTTCGAGGAAAAAGCGTATTTTTGCGGCAGATTGCAATTAAAGAATTTAAAAGGAGAACTATTATGGATACATTAGATAAAGAATTTTGGGAAAAACGTGAAGCTGCTATGAAAAGATTTATGGCGGCAAAAGAGCGTAAAAAGGCTCGTGTAGCTGAAATTACTAAGAGCCTTTGTGAGGAATATAAGGAACGAACGGGGGTATATCCTAAATATATAAATGTTTGGTAATGAAACCACTTCCTTTGGATATAATTAATGCTTCTGCTCCTTATGAGGTTTATTGGCATGAAACGTCTCGAACTTATCGCTTTAAAAGTGATTTTGGTGTGGTACTTGCTATTGGCTTTGATGATGATGACATCATTGAAAATGCAGAATCATATGTCTTTTCTATCATCAATGTAAATAAAACACCTTCTCCACGAGACTTGAAAATGCGTGATACGGTGATGCTTATCATAGAGAACTTCTTTAATATGAACGAAGCAGCTCTCTTGTATATTTGTGAGAGTGGGGATGGTAAGCAGCATATGCGAAGCCGTCTGTTTGAATATTGGTTTTCCTCTTATCAAATGAAAGATAAGTTTATTTTGATGCCTGTCAGTATCGAAGATATGGAGGGAATTGAAAATTTTGCAGCTTTAATTATTCGAAAAGATAATCCGAATGTTTTAGATATTGTAGCAGAATTTTCAAACACTGTGGCTATGTTTAGGGTAAAACCTAATAGTCATGACTAATTTCTTTTGATATTCTTGATGGGCTTAAAAGTCTTTACGACCCTTTCGGTTCCCCTTACAGGGGACAGAAACCCCTGCGGGAGGGTCCTTAACCCACTCCCAAGCCCTCGCCCTTTCCAAAAGGGCAAGGGATGTAACCGCCCTCCGGTGCTCAGAACCGCTTCGCTATAAGGTTGGCGGACCATCAAAGGTCTTCGCCATGTTGTGCGGGATGGGACCGCCTGGGAATAGCAGTTTATAGTTTACAGTTAATAGTTTACGGTTGATTTCGTGGTAATTTGCTGATAACTTGCAGATTTCTTGTGATTCACTTGGTGGTTTCAAAGAAAAAGCGTAACTTTGGCGGCAAGTTATATAAACTAAATAATAGGAGATAGGATTATGGCAATAGCAATTAGTGGTATCCCAATGCTGACAGGTGACGAGGCTTTAGCTTTCAGAGAAAGAGCTGAAGAAACATTGAAGAAGCGTGGTAGCATAGATTTCTCAAAGCAGCGTGCTGAGATGAAGGCTATTCTGGCAAAAGCAAAATTTTAAGTTAGTATTATGGGATTTTTAGCAGATAAAACGGTGTTTTAAGTGTAACTGCTTGCAATATAGATGTAGATATTATGAATAATATATTTAGATTTCATCCATTAGAGCGGCCTAAGGCTGATAGTCCCAATATGCTTCCTAATGATGAGCGTATTAATCCTAATATCGTTCCTTTAGAAAGATTACGGGCAATGGATGAAGACACTTATGAAGAAGTTGTGGCTGTGTGGGCATATTGCTGTGTTAGGTCTGAAGGATATCAGGAGGTGTATCGTGTTGGAGGTGCTGGCGACAAGGGAAGAGATGTGATTGCCTATATTGATAGGAAGAATGATATTTTTGATTTGTATCAATGTAAACATTATAAAGATAGAATTCGGTACTGCAGAAAGATATGGTCTATTCTATGAATAAAAATTTATAGGTGGCCATTGGCTTTAAAATAATATATAACTAGACAATATGGCACAAGAAATAATTCCTGATAAGCAAAGTGTACTTTCTTGCTTGAAACAGAAAGTGTATTACGTTGATTTTTATCAGCGTGAATATGTATGGACCAAGAATACGGTGGAGGTCCTCTTGAACGATATCTTCTATGCCTTCGAAATCTCGTATAAAGAACATAAGGATGAGGAGATGTCGCAAGAGGTGCTGGAAAAGTATAACTGGTATTATCTCAATGTCTTTATCACCAATAAAGTGGAGGGGAAGGTGTTTATCGTTGATGGTCAACAGCGCCTTTCTACGCTTACTTTGATTGCTACGAAGCTTTATCATATTACAAATAATGATAATCTCAAAGATATCCTCCGTGATTGCATCTTTGCGAAAGATCAGTTTAAAGGCAATGTCTTTTGTATCGATAACGACAAGAGAAAAGATGTGATGCAATGTATCCTTGATGGTACTGTGTATCAGGATGCTTATAAAAACAAGACAGAAGAGACTATCATCGAGAGATATGAGGATATCAGCAAGTTCATCGATGACAAGCGGTTGGATGATGTTGAATTGACCGCTTTCATCTATTACTTCCTCAACAGACTGGTTCTCGTGGAACTGTCTATCCAGAAGGATGATACGCCTATGGTCTTTGAGGTGATCAATGACCGTGGTGAGGCTTTAAAGCCTTTTGAGATTCTGAAGGGTAAGATGATTGGACTCCTTTCGAAAAGTGATACCAACAAGTATTCTGAGAAGTGGGATGCTGCATTGAATAGAATCAGCGGAAGAGAGGATAACTTCTTTGCTGATTATTTGAAGTCGCAGTTTGTGTTCAAGAAGAATGCCTCTCTGGAGAAGCAGATTATCAACTCCTATCACCGATATATCTTCGATTATAATGATATTGCTGATAAACTTTCTTTCAGAAGATCGGACAAGAAACATCATGAGAACATTAAACTGTTTATCAACAATGAGTTGGGTTATTATACTTCTCTTTATGCTAAGATCTCGACTTGTGGTGATGAATTTGTGCAATATAATCTGAATATCAATGATATCTCTGGGCTTTATCAGCAGATTATGGCTGCCTGTGATGTCAATGATGAGCTAACTGACGAAAAGATTCATGCGATAGCTAAAGAGGCTGATAGGCTCTGGGTGCTCTTTGTGCTGAATGGTATCTATGATAGCAACGATTTTCAGGATGTTTCTTATCGATTGAATGGGAAACTGAAGGGGTTGGATATGGCTTCCTATCGTGAAGTATATGACGAAATTATCATGCAGAGTATTAGGGAAAAGCGTAATGTTTCGGGAGAGGTTTCTTTGCTGGATTTCAATAGCTTTCTGAGGAAAAACTATACGAATACGAATCGCCGATTCCTGCGTTATCTGTTCTCTAGAGTTGAGAAGTTTATCTGTGAACATACGAATCAAAATATGCAGAATGATATCTACTATATTTCTACTAAAACCGGTAATAAGACGGGATACCATATAGAGCATATCCTCTCTGAAAATGAAAAGAACAGGGGGTATTTTAAGGATGTAGAGGAGTTTGAGGATCAACGTAACCTGTTGGGTGGCTTGCTCTTGCTGAAGGGGTTGGATAATATCTCTTCTGGTAATGAAGAGTATTCGGATAAGCTGAAGACTTATAGTAATGGCTTGGTCTGGGGACATTCGCTTTGTGAGGATTTTTATCATGCCAACAAGGATTTTGATAAGTTTAACAAGGAGTTATCTGGCAAATGTAATGTTGGGTTCAAAGCTTATAGTGTTTTTGACCAGAATGCGTTGATGGAGCGAAGTAGGTTGCTGTATGAAATCGTGAAAGTGATATGGGAGGTTTCGTAATTGATAGTATCAGCGAATCGGTACCATTATATTAGAGATCACTATATTCGTAGGCATAGCCCAATCAATGGGCTATGCTGATGAGTTTACTTCCCAAGGCTGTTTCTATACGAGCAATACCGAAAGACAAATCGAACTCTACCTTTTGCTCGGCAGATATTGCTGCGAGGCAATCACGGAATAATTTATTCTGTATCATAACGCTTAAATTTCAAATGCGCTTATAGTTCGTTGTCTAAGATTTCCATCATTTCTGCTGCTGTAATCACTTGCGGTTCTTTAGGGAAGTGTTTTAGATTACCTGTTACTAAGAAGGAGTCTTCCTTGGTCAGGCAGACTTCGTAGAAGACTCGGTCGTCCTCATCTAGCATTTCGCCAGCATAAGGAAAACGGGACGTATCAATGACTGCATATACCATTGCGTTCTTTTCTTAATCGTCTGACTTCTCTGATTTCTTCATTGATATCATCAAGTGACATATCAATGTTATTCTCTCTTGCTGTGTCACACATGTATTGAAACGCAGCCTTTGCTTTCGCAGTCACTTCATCTTCTTCTTCATTCTTTGCCTGAATGGAGAATGGAATGCACTTCGTGAGATATTATCCTGTCTAGGCTTTGAGTGAGCCTATCTTCAGGGCATGGCACTTCTTGTGGAGGATGTGGAATAAGAAATAATATTTACAGAATAAGCGTATGGATATATCATTTACATTAAAGAGGTTAGTTATACATTCCGAATGCTCGGAAAAAGTGAGGAAGAATTTGCATCCTGCAGAATACTTGTTTAACTCTCAGGTAGAAAAAGGATTCTTTGGCACAAATATAACGGTTGAAACAATTGTTGGTGAAAATGGTTCTGGCAAGTCGACATTGTTGGAACTGATGTTTCGTATGATTAACAATCTTGCAGCTATGATGTTTTGTCGAGTGGAATGTTCGGCAGCTGATGAACTGAAATATGTATTGGGAATCTATGCGGACTTGGAATATTCCATTGGAGGTAAAGAGATAGTATTGAAAATCAGAGATACAGCTGTGGCTTTGGTAGCTGATGACAAGAAAGTTTGTTTTGGCAATAATGGAATAGAAGAATTCAATGGTTTTGAAGATTATACCAATGCATCAGAACAAAAGATATTTGAATTGACATCCTCGTTCTTCTACACAATTGTTACAAATTATTCAGTACAGGCATATGTTGCATCAGATTACTCAGAAGAAAAATGTCTTGTATATGATAGGAAAAAAAAGTGTTGGAAGAAAGGCAAAGGAACTTGGATAAACAGCTTGTTTCATAAAAATGATGGCTATATGTGTCCTATCAATCTGAATCCTTACAGGGATGATGGGACAATCGATATGCATAATGAGACAGCATTGACCATGTATCGTATCACATCTCTGCTCATTGAGTTTTCAAGAGGTGATAAACATGGGCAATATTTACATGGATATGAACTGAAAAGCATTGAATACAAACTTGATCCATTCAAGTTAATCAAGGGCTTCAAGAGTGTAAACGCCAAAGAGTCTGGTATTCAGAAGTTGTCACGAATACTTAATGCCTTTAAGAAAGCTTGTAAGAGAGAAAACAGAAATAGTGCCGCCAATTTGATTTTAGGAAACTTCCAAATTCCTCTTGCTGGAGAAAATGATGATGACATATTGTGGATGGCACGTCTTTACTTGGTATGCAAAGTATTGTCAATAGCAGAAAAGTATCCTATGTACCAAAAGTTTAAAGCGATATCGAACCTGGAATTTGTTTTGTGTACAGAAGTTCCTTTGGCACAAAAAGGCATGTACAAAAAACTGGCTAAACACGTAAAAGACGACAAGTCACATATAAGCGTTAAAGTCTGGCAAACAGTATTCTTCTTATCTCGCTTAAAAAATGTACCAGATATAAACAACCTTTACAAGAAGTTTACCTATGACCTATATGAAAAATGGTTGGGAAATCCTCACATAGAACAATCCGTATACGACAGAATGTATTTCCTTCCGCCTTCATTGTTCTCCGTAAAGGTTATTCTGAAAAAGGTAGATGAGAATGGCAGGACAAAAGGTATTGTTCCCTTCAATCGTTTAAGTTCAGGCGAACGACAATTCATATTTACGACAAGTGCCATCCTATACCACCTTCTTAACTTACGTTCTGTGCGTAAGGGAAGACCATGTTATAGATGTTTCAATATTGTACTTGATGAAGTAGAATTATGCTTTCATCCAGAATACCAAAGGACTTTTATATTTGACTTCTTGCGAATAGTCAGTTTGTTGGGATTTCAAGACAGATGTAGCCTAAATATATTGATTACAACTCACTCGCCTTTTATTCTGTCTGACGTACCAAGTACCAACATATTGTACTTGAAAGATGGACATCCCGAAGACAAAAGTTCGCTAATTAATCCATTTGCAGCCAATGTGAATGACATTTTGCGACAAAGTTTTTTCTTGGAAAATGGATTCATTGGAAAATTTGCACAAAGGAAAATAAAACGTCTTGTTACCTTCTTGAGTACTAACGATGGGATGGGTAATGATTATAATATGGATTTGGCTCCAGCGTTGATCGAAAAGGTTGGTGATCCCCTTTTGAAAAGAACACTTTATAAGATGCTGAATGAATTCTATGTGAGAAATCCTCAAGTAAAAAGACATGACGAGAAAGAGGTCAGCAAGGAAGAGCGCATTGCGGAACTGAAACGTGAGTTGGAAAAATTGGAAAGGGAGGATTAGTCGTGCGAAAGATTTTTATTGACAGCAATGTTCAAGTTATAGCTGAAGAGTATCGAAATGAAGTTTTGAAGCATCTTCATTACGGTCCCAAAAACATTTTAGTTAATCCATTGAAGAAATTGAAGAGATTCAAAAAGTATTTTGAAGATGGGGAGGTGAAAGAATCTTTTGGTAAAGATGCCAATGGGAAAGCTATTTATGCACAGATTCCAAATGCAACTTCAACTATGTATCAGGATTATCTTCAGGTGGTAATAGACCGTTATCCTAATGATTTGTTGACTTTGCTTCCTTCGGATTTCACCGCTATAAATAATTCACTATTGGCAACATTGGGGAATGATGGCTCCTTACTGAATAAAGAGTTGAAAGTAGGAAGTAAAAAAGCGGATTCATTTCACAATCTTTTGATTTCTTCTTTGATGTATAATGAAACCAGAACTTACATCTATCCAAAGTTTCTAAAAAAGGTTGGCGTGAAGACATGTGTATATTGCAATGCAAATTTTGCTATTACAGATAATAATGGAGTAGCCTATTATACGGTAGATCATTGGAAACCAAAGTCTAAATATCCTTTCTTGGGTATCTCGTTTTTCAATCTTGTACCATGTTGTTTTTCGTGCAACAGAAATAAAGGTGATGATGATGACGAGTTTTTCCGTCTTTACGAGGATGACACAAATGCAGATTTGAACGTACTTCATTTCGAATTACCGCCAAAGAATGAAGCGGAATATATGTTGACGCATAATGTTGATGCACTATCTGTAGAGTTAAAAGAAAGCAATCCATTATATAAGGATGTTTGTGAAAACATGGATAAAAAGTTGCACATTAATGCCATTTATCAAGAGCATAAAGATGTGGTGGAAGAAGCTATTTGGCGAAAATACGCCTATAATGACGAGAATATAAAGGCTATGAAAGCTTCGTTTACTGGAAATAAGCTTGCCTTGACGGATGATGATGTCAAACGTTTTGTACTTGGTACGTATTATGACGATGAAGACATACATAAAAGACCTTTGAGTAGATTAATGAAAGACATGCAAAAGATGTAACACAAAAGCGGATAAAAGAGAAATGACAATAAATACCAATATTGACTATATACGCAAGATAGGAAGTAGCATACATTCCATGTCTTTTATTATTGGAGCAGGTTTCAGTAAGAACATTTCTGGTAAATATCTTTCATGGGCAGAACTGTTGAAGGATATGATAAATGATATGTATGCCAAAGAAATGCGCTCTGGTAATATGAACGAATGGGAAATCATAGATAAATATGGTTACTTGGGAATAGCCAGTGAATATATCAGAAGGAAAGGCTACCACGAGGCAATAGATGTATATATAGAGCAAAGAACGCCTATCCTTGTGGAAAATGAAGATGGAACATACGACTTAATCTTAGGAAAAGAGCATGAGGAGAATGTGGATGTATCTCTTCATAGGCGTTTGCTTGACATGAAAGTCAAGAACATATATACTTTCAATTATGACAATGCCTTGGAGGTTTATAGCGATTTGACTTCTACTTCTGAGCGCAGAAAAGAATTGGAGGAAACCTATGGAAAAATAGAACAGATAGATAAAACTTGGTCTAAATTGAGACAACTAAATAGTGATGCTAAAAAAGCAGAAGTTATAGGAACAACTGATAGTGTAGAGGTTGGCATTACGAATGAGGATACGAAAAGACAAATTGATGAAATTAAGAAATTGTCAATTGTCAAAAGTGTATGTGACATCTCTAATGATTCCGATGAGAACACAAGTGATACTGTTGGTAATGATCTGAAATTTGTCAAATCCGTAATAGATAAGTTGGAAAATTATAGACAGCAACTATGGGATTCTGTCAAGCAATGGAATAAGAATAAGGCGGAAGCCTATTATGTCGTGAAGAAAAGTGGAGATATAACGATTAGTGCAGGTAGAAATATATTTAAGTTGCATGGGTCGCTTAGAGGGTTTAAAGAAAGAAACGAGAAATACGGTTTTGACTATGATAATCATACTCAATATATCATCGCCCAAGAAGATTATGACACATACAATGAAAGACATGAGGCTTTCGTTGACTTGATGCGCATCAGTTTGTTGAAGGATTCTTATTGCATTGTTGGTTTCTCTTGTGATGACCCTAATTTTCTGTTGTGGATTAATTGGGTGAAGGATATTGTTGACAAGGAAAGATTAGAGAGAGAGGATAAGGAAGACACGTGCAATAAGTATTTTATTAATGTTGATGACAAAAGTTTGGATGCAGACAAAAGCTTGTTGCTCAGTAATCATTATATAAACGTTGTAGATTTATACAAGGTCTATCCATCTGCGAAAAGCAGGAAAGAAAGGCTTTCTTCATTCTTTGATGACATCGAGAAAATGCAGTCAACTCATGCGACAGACCAAGAATTTTGGGAACATTTCAATTTCTTGCAAAGTCCTAGTCCAAAAGAAAAAAGAACAGTAGAATATGATGCTGGTCAAATAGATAGAGCATGGAGTCTGACAAAGAATGACGAATTGTCTTTTTTTGCTTCGCCATCGGATTATTATCGGTTTTTCTTTTTAGAGAAAGTAAGAGGTGTCATCATTGACAAGAAAATGGATGCCTACATTTGCAAGGCTTTTGCAATGGCTGCCAACCAAGATAATCTTCCACTGAATATTATTTTTGAAGATGGACAGAAGTTAAACTATATTATGGATGTCGTATCTTCTACGAAAGATGCAGAATTAAAGCAATTCTATGATGTAATGACAGAGCAGTGGATGTTGTTGGAGAATCATTGGAAGGCAGAGGCATCAAATACTTCCGATAGAAATATTCTTTATCAATGTGTGACTTGTCTCTTTAACTTTGATTTTGACAGTTGCTATAGGATTGCCAATGAATGGAAACCTGTAGGAGAATACTATAAGGTAATTCAACTGATGATTATAACTGAGCAAAAAAGAGAAAGTATAGATGTCGTATTTGCACATGCTGAGAGACAACTTTACAACACAGATCAGGAATATTTGATAGCTTTGGAGCAACTCTTAGGGTTTCAGCAATTTTACTGGGTGAATCATGAGGCTCGTGCAAAGTTTGAAGGATTGCTTTCTAAAATTGACAAGCTGGGCAAAGATAACGGAGGGCTCTTGCGATTACATGATTATTTTTCAAAATTGAAAAAGGCTCTTCATAAAGAAGAAAAGGTAAAACCTTTGGGACGAGAAGGGCGAACGGTTACTTTTGGAAGTTCCGACACAGAAACATTGGGAGCTATACGAATCTTGCAAGTTATTATAAAATTAGGCTTTGTGACAGACAGGATGGTGTCTCGTTGGCTTACTGACAAGAATCTGTTCGATGTCATAGAAAAGACTTACACCATTTATCCTTATCCATGTCTTTATTATGCGTCTCTATCTGCTGATAAGAACATGAGCAAGCGAGTGGCTCAACTCTATTGTAACAGTAGCTCAGACATCATACAAAAGGCTTTGCCTGATATTTTTGTCAAGATATTGAAAGCATGTGGTTCGCAGAACCTTTCTAAAGAACGCAAGAATACTTTGTATATCTATGCTTCAAGTTTCATTAAGCGAGTACATCCGAAAGTTTGGTTGGAAGAATTTAAGAAACTATACAAAACTCAAGGTTTAGACAGTCAAAACGAACGAGAAATCTTTACTGCAAAGTATGACTTTGCGCAACAAGCCATATCCTACTCAAAGGATACAGCTTTCAAGCAGGATATTATCGTAGAGATATTGAACAGATGGGGAAATTTAACCCATTATGACAATTCGTTATTGATAGCTGCAACAAGAAACATAAAAGCTTTAGATAAAACAGTATTACGCCAAGTTTATCAAGCGATGAATCATGTGGAAACAGAGCCACAAGTTTTTGTGTTGTTCAACTTGCAGAAATTTATTCCCAAAGGCAGATTTTATTCCTGGGTAGAAAATTTGGACTACAATTTATTGAGGAATCCAAGCATAATATCCGCTGTGAGCCATGTTGCAAGAAAATGCAAGAGACTTCAAAAACTTGCATTACAACTATTGGCAGATAGTCAATATTTGTGGAATACAGGAATACACGATGATGATTCTTTTTATGTTACAGATTCTATCACTTTAGATATTGACGAATTTGAGAAGAATGTTCCTATTTCTAAAGCGTCAGAGAATGTTGCTTTTAAAGTATTCAAGAAGCTGAAAGATGAATTGATTCTGTTGGACAAGGTGACGGAAAAGAATTTTTTTAGAGATTGGTTCCATGATTGGAGTCCCCTTATCCATTCCATGAAACTCTTTTTAATAAGGCATAAAGCATTTATCGCAGAAAAAGAAAATGTTGATTATATCATTGAACATTGTGATAAACTTTATTTCAAGGTTTCTGGTCAAATAGCTTTTCAAGACAAACTTGTTCATGCAGAATCCTACAAAGTAGAAGAAGGTATCTCCGAATTGATTGACGAAGTTCGTACATACGGTATTCAGCATTTCAAGTTGGAATATGATATTTTGGCGGACTTAATCATGCAACATCAGACAAAGGCTTTAGACTTATGCATGAGACATTTTACGTGGGCGGTGACGTTCCCTAAATACCGTAAGTTCTTTGTTGCTAATGATTTCCAAAGAAAAGTTTCGCTGATTCTCAGAGTATATAAACCTTATTTTATGGGTAAAGTAATTGAGGAATGGGATTTAGCAGTAAATAAGGAAGTTGCTGAGAAATGTATGCTACAGATGAATGATTGGCTAAAAAAAATGAAATTGGCGGATTCTGATTGGACGAATTATAAACCCATTTATTTTCAAATAAAAGATTAGCAACTTATGAACACAGTAAGACATCTGCAGAAAGAACTATATGTTCTGTGGAAACCATGATGCGGCTGAGGAAACTACCATCATGTCTACTATGATGGGATGCTGCAAGCTGGCAATTTCGGTCATTATGATGAGAGAATGGCGCAGCTGAGAGTGAAGAAGGGCAAGTTATCCTATCAGCTTAGGAAAGCCCAGCGTAGATTTAAGAGAATTCTCAGCTTCCTCACTTCTTATCCCGAAGAGGTGATATGCGAATCTCTGGCTAGGGTGATACATTGGATTTGGAGGAAGTGGGAAATGTGAAGGAGGTGAAAGCTGTCTTTTGCTTCTTCATGCTTAAAAATACATAAAGTTTTTGTTATGTTATTTGTGTGTTGAAAAAATATTGTAACTTTGCAAACAAAAATATAGATAATGAAAAAAAAGCAATATACTGTTATAGACTTGTTTGCGGGCTGTGGAGGTCTTTCTTTGGGCCTTTGTCAAGCTGAATGGAACGGCATCTTTGCTATTGAAAAAAATCCAAACGCATTTGAGACCCTCAATTATAACTTGATTGAGGGAAAACAGCATTTTGCTTGGCCAGAGTGGCTACCAGTTGCTCCTTTGAATATCTTAGACGTAAATCAAAAGTATAAAACTCAATTGGAAAAATTACGAGGACAGGTTGATCTTGTTGCAGGAGGTCCTCCTTGCCAAGGCTTTTCTATGGCTGGTAAAAGGGTAAAGGATGATATTCGTAATCAATTGGTATTCTCTTATATAGACTTTATCGATATGGTAAGACCGAAACTTTTGCTTTTTGAGAATGTCAAAGGATTTACATATGCATTTAAAAAGAAAAATGAGGCAGATGCAGTACCTTATTCTGAAATTGTAAAGAAACAGTTAAAAGGGTTAGGGTATGGAGTTCATGCACAAGTCGTCGATTTCTCTCATTATGGCGTTCCTCAAAGAAGAAAACGTTTCATCATGGTCGGAGTATTGGATGGCAACGAATCTGATGCAAAATTGTTCTTTGAAAAGATAGACCTGCAGAAAGAGTCTTTTTTAAAGAATAATAAACTTAATTCTTTTTGTTGTGTCCGTGATGCTATTTCTGATCTTTTAAGAAAGAATGGGCAGACGGAGACTCCTGACAGAAAGGGCTTTATGTCAGGTCTCTATGGAAATGTTGAGTCTAAGTATGAGCGATATTTGCGACAAGGAATGAGTAGAAAACAAAGAGTACCAAATAGTCATAGCTTTGCTCACCACACAGCAGAAAAAGTAGCTTGTTTCCAAAACTTGCTATTAAATTATCCAAAAAGAGGAAAGCGGATTGATGGTAAGGCTCGTGAAGGTTGGGGAATAAGACAGAGAGGTATTACCGTATTGGATCCCGAACAATTGGCTCCTACGATAACAAATATGCCTGATGATTACTTGCATTATTCAGAACCAAGGATAATGACTGTGCGTGAATGTGCAAGAATTCAATCATTTCCTGATTGGTATGAGTTCAAAAGTAAATATACAACTGGTGGTAAAATGCGTAAAAAGGAAGTGCCAAGATATAGTCAAGTAGGTAATGCCATTCCACCATTGTTTGCATTACAAGCAGGATTGGTATTAAAAGAAATGATATAGTATGGAAGATTCTTTACAATTCAAAATTAGCTCAGCCTTAAAAGATTTGGTTGGTAAGGATTTAATAACTAGTGATAATGTGGCCATTTTTGAGCTGGTTAAAAACTCATATGATGCATATGCAAATCATGTTGTTATCACTTTTACTGAAAATAAAATTACCATTGCGGACAATGGTAAAGGTATGTCTTTGTCTGATTTGAAGAATAAATGGTTGTTCTTGGGTTTTTCTGCCAAAAAAGACGGAACAGAAGATGAAGTAAATGATAAACAAAAATCTTATAGGGATAAAATAAGAAGATTTTATGCTGGTGCAAAAGGTATTGGCAGATTTTCGTGTGATCGTTTGGGGCGTCTTTTAACGATAACGACAAAAACACGTGACTCTCTTTTGGCTGAGCAAATACTTGTGGACTGGGCAAATTTTGAAGTTGACCAAAAAATTGAGTTTGATAATGTTGATGTCGAACATCGTACTCTTAATGTGGATAATGTGTTTCCTGATCAAGAATCACATGGAACAATTATTGAAATAGAGGATCTTCACGATGAAGAAACGCCTTGGACTAGAAAGCATATTCTTGAATTAAAGCGTTCTTTGCAAAAACTTATTAATCCATATTCTGAGACAAATGATTTTGTAATTGAAATTGTTTGTGAAAGAGAACAAAAAATGGATTTGCAGAAACTTCATGATGGGGTAGGATTTGATAGGGATATTGTTAATGGTCCATTAAAAAATAGCATAACGGAAATATTAAAGCTAAAGACAACACAAATAGATGTAAGAATATCTGATGGTTTTGTTTATACCACATTAACAGATCGTGGAGTGGATATATACAGAATAAGAGAGCATAATATTCATTTCCCTTTGATAAAAAGTGCAACAGTATCTTTGTCTTTTTTAAATAGAGCTGCTAAATACAATTTTACTAGGTTAATGGGGGTGGACTCTATTAACTTCGGTTCTGTTTTCTTGTTTAGAAATGGTTTTCGTATATTGCCGTTTGGTGAAACTGGTGATGATAGTTGGGGTATGGACTTTAGGGCTCAGCAAGGACGTGCCAGATATCTGGGTAGCCGAGATCTAATGGGTAGAGTAGATGTCACAGTTGAAGATGTAAGTGAATTAAAAGAGGTATCTAGTCGTGATAGTGGACTGGTAGATACTCCTATGGCTCGGCAAGTTAAAGATTTATACAAGCAGTGTCACAAAAGATTAGAACGATATGTCGTTGGTGTTTTGTGGGGTGAGTCTTTTTTAAGAAACGAATATTATAAAAATGATGACGTGGCTTGGAATGCTCGAAAGGAACTTCAAAAAGTAGATAAAGATTCTGAAGACCCGTCGTTCGTTCTACATTCTAGCTTTGGTAGCAAAATTGATTTTGTTCGACTTGTAAAAACGTTAACTTCAGATAATAATGTAGAGGTGTTGTCTTATAATTCAGATTTGGCAAATTTTGTTACGTCAAGTTTGGAACCTCAAGATATAAAGTTGCAGTTTATCTCAGATTTAGAAACAATAGCAAGAAGAACAGGAAATCTGTCATTGGAAAAATCGGTAGAAGAGGCAAAACGTAAAATAGAAGAATTGTCACGTCAAAAAGAAGAGGCGGAGAGAAAGGCTGCTGAAGCTGAATTTCGTCAGAGAGAGGCCGAAGAAAAGGCTCTTAAAGCTGAAGAAATGCGACGTGAAGCTGAAGCTAGGGCAAAATCAGAAGAGGAAAAAAGACGTTCTGCGGAACTCGCTAGATTACGTGCAGAAAATGAAAAAATTAAAGCAGATAATGCTCGACTTATAGCAGAAAAGAAAACAAAAGAAGAGACAACAAAACGAAAGCAGGTAGAAAAGGAGAAGCAACTGGAAACATTAAAAGTTGAGTTCTATAAAAAAGCTTCAAACCCAGATACAGATGCTTTAATACATCATGTAAAAAATAATAATAGCAGAATTAATGATAAGGTAGATGAATTAATTAGGTATGTAGTAGATGTGAAAGATTTTGATAAAAAAGAGGAAGTGTTAGTCTCGCTCTCGATTATAAAAAAGCTGACTCAAAAAACTTTAGCAGCTACAGATCTTATTCTCAATTGTGATTTGGCAAAATCTGATTCACAAAAGATAAATTTACCATTGTTCTTGAAGGGCTATTTGGCTGAGGAGGTGAAAACTAATTTGAACTGCCATTTCTCAACCGATGTGGATTTATTTGCCATATATGGAAGTAAGCTAGACTTAGCATTGCTAATTGATAACTTTGTAAAAAACTCAGAAGATTGGCATGCTTCTAATATTTGGTTTTCTTGTGTGCGTCATGATAATGATTTGGAGTTGGATGTTTATGATGATGGAGAGGGACTGATAGATTCTTTTCGTCAAGATCCTAATCAGATATTTGAATTTGCGAAGTCTGGTAAACCAACAGGCTCAGGTTTTGGTATGTATTTGATTAAGGAGACTCTCAATAGCTTACGTGCTACAATTGAAATTGCAACTCCAATAAATGGTGTGGGTATTCATTTTAAAATGTTTTTTAAGTAATGGAACAAAGATATTTGATTTTAGTAGATGAACAGTCTCAAGAGGATAGATTATTGCGAATAGCTCGGAACTTAAAAAATGATGGTATCCAGCTCGTTTATGAGGAAATTAATCCTAATGATTGTACAGTGAGGTCGGACAATGGAGACTTGACCTTAGACCAAGATGCGTTGAAAAATAAGTTGAAGTCAGTTTCATTCTTATCACATTTAGATGTGTTTGCAACAGATTATAATTTGGTATCAGATGAACTAAAAGGTATTGATATGATAGAGATGCTATATTCTCTACAACCGAATTATCGTAAAAAAGTTGTAATATATTCTGCGCAGATTGGTGACGTTATAAATAATATTATTACAGAAAGGGCTAAAGGATTTGAACAGCAAGTTAAAATGTTAAAGATTTTGGCTCAAAATGATATACATTATCTGAGAGGTGAGGGGGAATTTGAAAATGAGTTTAAAAGTCTTATTGCCAAAGAACCCGATATAACTATTGATTCAAGACTTATTGATTCTTTGCATACATTGAACTGTGATAATTTGAAATGTTCAATTCCTGGATATACTGATAAGAAAATTAGTGATATAGGAGATTTGTTGTTAAAGAAAGGAAGTGATGTTGTTGCTCTGCGTAAGAACATAGTAGATCACATTTTAGCGTATATAACATCTATAAAAGGCTATGAGTAAAATATTTGCTATTTTTCCAATAGATAAGAGTTGTAATACTACTTTTCTTAATCGTATTCATACTTTTTTGACCTCAAATTTAGAGAATGACTGGCATTGTTATAAAGTGCACTTCTCAAATGAAGAGCATGAGGATTGCATAAAACAATCGAGTGGTAGCCGTTTTGTCTTTTTTATGGGACATGGTGGTGAAACAAAACTACATGGTGCCTGTGCTGTGTATGGGGAAATGTCCGTGGATGTAGTTGCAAGTAATGAAAATGCTAATTTTTTCAATAAAGAGGTGTTCATTGATGCAAGTAATATTGCTGCATTTAAGGGGAAAGTCTTCTTTTGCTTTTCATGTAATTCAAACAGAAATTCCTCAAAAAGTCTTGCTAGATTAGCAATAGAAGCTGGAGTTAAAACCTTTGTGGGATTTGGAAATATTCCTACGGATTACGAAGAACAGGCAAATTTTTCGAAGAGGTGCATTGCCATATATAAAGGAAAGATAGTAAAAATCATAAAATATGCATTGTATTATGCTTTTACAAGTGAACAGACTGTAGAAGGACTGGTGCAAATTATAAAACTATTGACATCTAAAGAAATACAAAGTTTAAGAATGCATAAGCCTTTTCATGGGGAGAAGGAAGTTGTTGAGCAATTATACAAATTCAAAAATGAAATAAAGATATTTGGGGATAAATACGCTAAACTGTATTGAATGTTTTCTCTAGCCTGCTTTTTCATCATCACAGCTTTTGGTCGCATTCTCAACATTTTAGCCCTCCAGAATATCTTCAAATTGACACTATGTGCTGCAATAACCAAGGATAATCTTGTACATATGGTGAAGTCTCGGAAAAATTGCTGCCAACAAGCGATATAAATAAAGAATGGGATGTAAGACATTTGCCGACACTAATGTCAATGTCGGTTCTTTTACCATTCAAAAAGTTTGCGTATTCCGGTCGATACCCGTTCACTCCATTAGGTATATCACCATTACAGCGTAAGGTTTAAACACATTAAGTAGTTACCTTTACATCCGAATTCTTAAAAATCAGAATTATGGAAACAAAGGAATACTTCGAAAAGGTGATGCAGGACTTTAACCAGAACCGTAGAGGTCGAAAACTGCGTCCTTGGCTGATTTTCACCAAGCTCTAACAAAAGAGTTGGAACTAAAGGCTGCTGCCTTGGAATCTGCTGTGGCTTCTTTGAAGGACGAGAGCAAGGCAATAATGCAGGAAAACTTTAAAAAAGTGTAACTACTTGTAATATAGTGGGGACGCTGTAATGGTGATATACTATTTTTGCCCCACCTGTCTTCAATAGTCTTTACGACCCTTTCGGTTCCCCTTGTAGGGGACAGAACCCCTCGCAGGAGGGTCCTTAACCCACTCCCAAGCCCTCACCCTTTCCAAAAGGGCATGGGATGTAACCGCCCTCCGGTGCCCAGAACCGCTACGCTCTAAGGATGGCGGGGCATCAAAGGTCTTCGCCATGTTGTGCGGGATGGGACCGCCTGGGAATAGCTGGAGGAAAAGGTAATAAGTCTGATATGTTGCTAAAACCCTATAATAAGTATCGTGCTGTATCTTATGAGTTGGATGCATACGAAAGAAAAAAAATAAAAGATATTACTTATGGACACATCTAAAAAAATACCTCCTTCGTTAATTTCTAAACTAGAACAAGTCAAGCTTTATATGGCGAAAAGACGTGTTACTGCTTTCATTGGGGCTGGTTTCAGTCTCAATGCGGAGATGCCGTCTCATGTAAAGATGAAGACCTGGGTACAGTTAAGAGAAGATTCCTTGAATAAACTGTATGGAGATGATGAAGAGGCAAAAAAGGAGGACCACAACGATGTTGTTCATTTGGCTTCGCTTGTTGATGCTGAGTTTTGCGCTTTAGAGGGTAGTGTTCTCTGCTAAATAGCATTGGTGATGCTTTTGTTTACATATCGTGCCAATTCATCAAAAAGGTCTTTTGCCTTTGGGATGAATTGGCTCTATTATATAAATATCATCAAAGCAGATTTTCAATATCATTTTCCTTGGCAGAAATGATTAAGGCGGTAAATACAAAATTACGTATTTACCGCCTTAATCATTTGTTGAGAGGAGTTAAGAAGAAGGGCAGATCTTGTATTTCTTAGCAAGGTTTCTCAACCTTTCACTCACCTCTTCCCTTAGCCATTGTGGTTCCAGTACTTCCATGGTGTCCATGTTGGAGAAAATCTCCTGTTCGAAATCAAATTCTGGTTTCAGGTGATACTCAAAGATGGAGGATGTTGTTGATGAAGGTTCTTCGGGAGAGTTCCGTTCCCTCACTGAGGTCAGAGTCCAACCATCTGCTTTGGATTTCCTTCAGGGTGATGCCGCCCCTTTTCTTTGCCCGGTGGATGGTTTCCACGAGCCAGACATATTTGTTTAATTGGTTGATTGCCATATTATCTTGTTTTATTTTGTTTCTTATAATTTTGGTACAAAGATAACGGAAAAGTAGGAAAATATGTTGCACAAGTTGAATTATTTTTGATGTGTGAAGTGATTTTACACCCATTTCTTCTATCTTTGCATTAAAAACTTAGAAAGAAATGATGAATTGTAACAGAAACAGACAAATTATCGTATATTTGCCATGGAAAAGCGGACAAAATACGTCCGTTTAATATTAGAAAAGGGGACAAGGTTTCATTGGTCAATAATTCAGGTATTCCAATTTACCTGTTGTTCAAATCTGGTTGCTTTTAAGTTTCAGGTTAACAAGAAGACTCAAAACCACATTTCTGTTTACCTTCAGGAATGTGGCTTTGAGTCTTTTTGTATTTTACTATTTGAGCAGCAGTACAGATATATGAATGTACATTTACTGATACATATATTACCTATTTTTAGGTATTGTGAACA